>OBUQ01000085.1_pt1 | contig 132220 bp, 114 predicted proteins | sample 1494951 | NCBI WGS metagenome assembly OBUQ01 (sample SAMEA2579938, study PRJEB22360) | human gut metagenome | biome: human gut; feature: human-associated habitat; material: faeces | place: Denmark | collected 2008/2010
GGGGGTCGCTTAGCAGCGACCCCCAACCATTTACTATTAAGCCTATACGTTTGGCATTATGCCTAAACTTTATGCGGTTATCTCCATTTCTAGCTGGTTATTCCGCCGACTTCCCTGTCCATCTGCTACTATTCCAAGTTAATGATCTGGCATAGAGAGCACAGATACGCGATAAAGCCGCAGGAACCGAGAGCAGCTAGCTAAACGATCCCGCGCTTAGCGAGTCTCTTTGTGCGAAGTCGACTTACGGCAACGCGGGCAGTACTTCATCAGTTCCAGACGATCCGGATTATTCCGGCGGTTCTTCTTGGTGATGTAGTTACGCTCTTTGCATTCGCTGCACGCCAGAGTGATCTTAGGACGTACGTCGGACGACTTGCTGGCCATTCTTATTTACCTCTATGTCTCGGGCCGCCCGATTAGCGGCATTACCTATTTTCAACCGAAATTGAAAAGTAGCGAGGGCGGGGTTCGAACCCGCGACCTCACGATTATGAGTCGTGCGCTCTCACCAACTGAGCTACCCCGCCGCTTGAGGATCTGTGAAAACAAACCCTAGAGCCCCGACAGGGATTTGAACCCTGGACCTTCTCCTTACCATGGAGACGCTCTGCCTACTGAGCTATCGGGGCAACAGCAAACATACCTGCTGGTTAAATAGATTTTACTCTGTCCTGCCAGCTAGCAGTTTACCTTATTGCCGCTAAGTCCGAAAACCTAGCACCGTGGCGGGTGAGGGATTCGAACCCCCGAAGGCTACGCCGGCTGATTTACAGTCAGATCCCTTTGGCCGCTTGGGTAACCCGCCTCGTGCACTCAGGCACCCCAAAAGACTATCAAACGGAGTTAGGCATACAAAAACTCTAGGAAGGAAAGTTACCGACTTCACCGAATTTTGATTATTTAGCCTCTAGCTTCTCGGTTTTTTGCTGTTGCGACTTTTCCTTGGCACTTAAGATCAGCATGGCATCGAGAGCCGGAAGGGTAAATAATCCCGCGCAAACTAGGATCAGAGCCCCAGAATCATTGGTTAGTGCCGCCAGTATGGAGGTAAGCAACACTCCTTTAGCAAAATAACCTGCCCCCGGAATGCGATTCAAGGCCGACAAGCCTCCACCCAACCGCGCGTGGGGACGACTTGCGTCTGCACTGACGCCTCGTTTGCGTTTAATGAGGTACCAGATAGTTACCCCTGCGCCCAGGATTAGCAAAACTGTGAAGGTGAGGGGGCCGCCGAAGGTATTTATCATGGCTTCGGCTTTACGCTTCACAATAATTCCGCCGCCTCCGTTCGCGACCTCGGAAATAAAACGCCCAAAGTGAGTGCGGGCAGGGGGACTAGCTAGCTTGTCTACCAATACAAATAAGCTCGAGGCAATAAACGCGGCGACTATCAGCGCAATTACTTTTCCTGGCCCCACCTTTTTACCTAGCACCCAGTTCAAAGTAATCCCTACCCCGAGGACCATCGCTAGTGGCCCGCCTACATCGGCTCCTAGCCAGGGGAAACCATCTAGGATTACGGCTACTGCCAGAAGAGTGAAACCGTAGATAAAGTAGCGGTGGCGCCGCTGCGGGAACCTGGCCGCTGCGGGTGCTAAAACCAGGCATTCTAGGGCTAAGAGCGCGGCGAATAAGAAAGAATACTTATTGTTATTAAGGCCGTAGAAACGAGTAGCAGCAGTGGCGGCAGAAGAGAACATAGCAGAGATTTGATCTGGGGATCCTGTTAACAAGCTAACCAGCAACCAGATCAGCACGAGAGTTGCAGCAACCAGTACCGGAGCTGAAAATTCCAGCCCGGACCAGCGCCCGGCAACAACCTTTCCGACGGCTAGACAAAACGCCGCCAAAATCGCGGCGATAGCAATCAGTAACAAGAAAAATTGCACGGTAAGGAGGGGAACCGACATTTGTAGGGCGTTACCAGTAAAGTTCCCGCCAGTTCCCCCCAAGATACCCGCCGGAATATTAGCCGCCAGGAAACTGGCCGGCCCCAGTAAGCTGGCGCTCAGACACAACAGCACGATTACCTTGCGGGAGCGCCTAGAGAACCCCAAATATTCCCGCCGCAGCAAAAATAGCAAAAGCCCCAACGCTGCTAATAAAATAATCCCGGTTAGCACGATAAAGCGCGCTTGTAGAATACTTGCCTGATCGGAACGCAGCGCTTGGTTGCGCAGCCAGTCTAAATTGCCGGCTATTCCATAGTCGCGCGCGGCGCTAAAGGTTCCTCCCACTAGATATTCAGGAGCATCAGCACCGGTGGCGTCGAGGATGCGACTGGTGAAGTCAACGGTAGAGACTAACCCCAACTGTCGAGTAGAGGAGGAACGAATTATTCCCGGCTTTTCCCCGGGTGCGCGGGTAAACGCCATCCCTAAATGGGGCGTGGCGGAATGATCGGCAACATCTAAACCAAAAACCAGATCTGTATCTTGAGCGGCTTTCAGGCCGGCAGTAAGAGAGGATAAAACCTGTTTACTGCGAGGTTTGTCCGTTCTATCTGCTCCCGGCAAACCATCGGCGGGAGTGGCATTTAAAGAGGTGGAGGAAACTTTAATACCGCTACTCGGACTCACCGATCCGACATCAACAATGGTGACCTCGGCGTCCGCTAAAGCCCTTTTTACCTGGGAGGTAAGCCCCTCGGCAGTTGCTCGCGGACGATAGTTAGCCACCTTTCCACCATCATCCATAGCGGCCACGCTGGCTCCCGGACCGATAGCCACCACTTTTTTACCCTGTTCTGCAAGACTTTCCCCTAATGTCCCGGGAACGGCTTGTTCGTTTTGCCGAGCGGCATCTTTTTGCCATTCTTTTAGCTCAACTGCGGAGAAAACACCGTCATCAAAAGCAGGAATTTCGGGGCAATGTCCCTGGGCACGGGCGTTAGTGGGGGTTACTCGCATGCCGGTCGATAAAGTTAGATACCCATCTAAGGGACAGGTAGTTTTAGCCGCGTTATGGCGCGTCAAGTTGGCTACCCTAGCTGTTCCTAAGGTGTCCAAGAATTCCTTACCCTCTTTTTCTGCCGGATCTACGTCTGACCACGATAAACCGGAGGAAATAAGGACGAGGACGCGAGGATGTTCGCGCGCCTGTGCGTTAAGAGGGTAGATCAGGGTCACCACCAAGACAATCAACAACAGGGAGATGACCCGCCCAGACCTGCGGGAGCAGTGTTTGTTCACGCCCCCAGCATATCGGGGTTTTGCTGCGATGAGCACGCAGAGCGTTGCCCGTCGAAGAAATTTAGGCCTTGAGGCAGCCGCAATATTGCAGCCAAGAATCAGCCGCAAAGAGATACCCACCACAGACCTCCCGCAGGATTTTGCATAATTATTCGTAACAATGCATACTTTCTACAGACCTACTGATTGGAGATATCATGAAACGCACACTTGCGGCGCTCGCCGCCATTTCCCTCACCTCGCTAGGATTAGCGGCTTGCAGCTCCGGTAGTGAGGCAACCAGCCCCACGGACGATCCGGGTGAAAAAGGCTTTGACGTATCAACTATTAAAGCCGATCCCGCAGTAGAAAAACTGGTGCCGGCAGAGATCAAGAAAGCCGGAGTTCTCAAGAACGGGGCTTCGGTAGACTACGCCCCCGCCGAATACATGAAAGCCGACAATAAGACCCCTACCGGCTACGACGTTGACATGGTCAAAGCCATTGCCAAAGTGATGGGACTAAAAGACGGCACCACTACTCACGGTGAATTCGACTCCCTGATTCCGCAAATTGGAACCAAATATGACATCGGAGTTTCCGGTTTCAGCATCACCAAGGAGCGGGAAGCCGAGACTCAAATGGTTTCCTATGCGGAACTCGGCTTCTCTTACGGAGTAGCTAAAGGCAACCCCAAGAAGTTCGATCCGAAGAACCCTTGCGGCAAAACCGTGGGGGTGCAGACCGGCACTGCCCAACAGGAAACCATTAAAGAGATTTCTAAACAGTGTGAGGCGGATGGAAAACCTGCAGTCACCGTAAAAGAACACAAAATGCAGACTGAGATTGTCCCCAAGGTTACCGGGGGTCAATATGACGCGGTACTCGCCGACTCGCCAGTCGTAGGATACGCAGTCAAGATGAGCGGCGGCGAACTGGAAATTGTCGGTAAAGCTTTCGAAACCGCCCAGCATGGCGTAGTGGTTAATAAAGATAACGAGCAACTGGCGAAAGCGGTACAGGCAGCTCTACAAAAACTAATGGATGACGGAACTTTGAAGAAAATCTTCGCTCTATATGGTGCCGATAGCTTCATTCTCGAAAAAGCTGAGATTAATCCAAAAGTTTCCGAGTAACTCCCTAGGACATAACCTTTAAATATGAATAGCCAAAAACTGAAAGATGGCGCCATGCTGACCAGGCCGCGCCCGGTATTTTCACCGGGCCGCCTGGTTAGCGCGGTTGTAGTACTGATTCTGGCCGCCATGCTGGTGCATGGCCTGGTCACTAATGAAAAGTTCCGTTGGGATCAGGTAGCCACCTACATCTTCCACCCCACGGTGCTGCGCGGCATCATGTGGACGCTGATACTGACCGTAGTTTCCATGCTTATCGGGGTGATCCTCGCGGTGACTATGGCGATTATGCGCCAATCCCCTAACCCGATTATGAAAGGGGTTTCCTGGACCTATATTTGGTTCTTCCGCGGAACCCCTATCTACACGCAGCTACTATTTTGGGGAATGCTCCCCACCCTCTATTCCACCCTGTCACTAGGGGTTCCCTTTGGTCCAGAGCTACTGACTTTTGACACCAACACGGTAATTAGCCCAGCGGTAGCAGCCATTTTAGGGTTAGGACTTAACGAGGGCGCATATTTGGCAGAAATCGTGCGTTCCGGTTTGAACGCGGTAGATTCCGGGCAAGAAGAAGCCGCCCGCGCCCTCGGAATGCGACGCAGTCAGATTCTGCGACGGATTATTCTTCCCCAAGCCATGCGGGTAATCATTCCCCCCACCGGCAATGAAACCATTTCCATGCTGAAAACCACTTCCTTGGTATTGGCAGTTCCGTTTACTTTGGAAATTACTTTCGCCACCCAAACCATTGGGCAGCGCCTATTCTTGCCGATCCCCTTATTGCTGGTGGCAGCGATCTGGTATTTGACGATTACTTCGATTTTGATGGTAATTCAAAGCCATATCGAAAGTTACTTCGGTCGGGGTTTCGACGAACGTACCGGTGGAGATAAGAAATCCGCCGGATCCCGTAAAATGCGCGCCATGGCCGAATCCGACACTACCAAAGACGATCCTTTCTTGGAGTACACCCCATGACCTCACAACCAGAAAACCAACCCCTGATGGTGGATATGCAGCACGTCCACAAGTTTTTTGGGGATCTCCACGTACTGCGGGATGTAAGTTTGCAGGTAGCTACCGGCGAAGTGTGCGTGCTGCTAGGACCCTCCGGCTCGGGCAAATCTACCCTACTGCGCTGCGTAAACGAGTTAGAACAGGTGTCTGGAGGACGCGTTTACCTCAACGGAGAACTATTAGGGATGGAAGAGGGAGCGCCCTCGAAAAATCCTTTCCGCGCGTATTTGGATCGCCGCCGCGGTTCACTTACCGAGCAGGGAACCGTGCTGCGCCGCTTGACCGATCAGGAAATCGCGCGCCAACGCTCCCAAGTGGGCATGGTATTCCAGCGTTTTAACCTATTCCCCCATAAGACGGCGCTAGAAAACGTGATGGAAGCGCCTACCCAGGTGAAAGGCATCGGCAAAGAGAAGGCGCAAGCTCAGGCTCTAGAGTTGTTAGAGCGGGTTGGGCTGGCAGATCGCGCTGACCATTACCCAGCGCAGCTTTCGGGGGGACAGCAACAGCGAGTCGCGATTGCCCGCGCCCTCGCCATGGAGCCAGAACTGATGCTGTTTGACGAGCCCACTTCCGCCCTCGATCCCGAGCTAGTGGGGGAAGTACTGTCAGTCATGCAGGATTTGGCAAGCGGAGGGATGACCATGATTGTGGTTACCCACGAGATTGGTTTCGCCCGGGAAGTTGCTGACCACGTGGTGTTCATGGATGAAGGCAAAATCTTGGAGCAGGGCACCCCTGACCAGGTGATCAACCACCCCCAGAATCCTCGCACCCAAGACTTCTTCTCCAAGGTGCTTTAGAGTCGCGAACACCCCTAGCTAACGCGCTTTCTAGCTTAGAAATACTAGACTCACAAATCTTAACTACCTGCACTTATATTCCATACTGGTGGATTTGGCGCCATTTCACTGGTGGATTTGGCGCCATTTCACTGGTGGAATTGGCGCGATTTGACTGGTGGTTTTGGCGCCATTTCGCTGATGGAATTGGCGAAATTTGATGATTGTAGACCCGATACTGCTAGGCGCGGAGGGTAGATTTTTCCTCCTGCCCAAGAATTCGGAAAACGTAGCGACGTTTTCCGAATTCTTATGCCCACCGCACCCACTCGGATAAAATCTACCCTCCGCACTTAAAAGCACAGGAGCACAAGAATGATAAGCAAGTAGAAGCAACCTATTAGCTAGTGCCTGCAAATTGAAAGCACACCGTTTTCCCCACCCACAACAAATTCCATTCTTTACATCTGTAAGGAACCGAACATACAGGTACTTTTACTTCTTCAAACCCGCAACTTCCAACGCGCAGCAACCCCAAAAAACACAGACAAAGATGAGGAATTCAGGGGGAGATTTTATCCGAGTAGGCGCAAGGCTAGGTTTTCTAGCTACAGAAAGAAAGGGGCGCGGGAGTTAGGTTTTATCCGAGCAGGCTAGGCGGGCGTAAAACTCGGGAAATGCCTCAGCATTTTTCGAGTTTTTGGGCAGGAGGAAAAACCTAGCTCCCGCGCTACACCACGCTTTTGCCGAGCCAGCCCCTGCCCTGCGCGATTCAATCACGCATCAATGTCACCTTTGGTGAACTGTGCGTTGTAGAGGCGGGCATACGCACCTTTGGTGGCGAGTAACTGTTCATGGGTACCGAACTCGACAATATCGCCATGTTCCATCACGAATATCACGTCACTGTCACGGATAGTAGACAGGCGATGGGCAATCACGAACGAGGTACGTCCCGCCGTAGCTTTGGCTACTGCTCGCTGAATTAGCTGCTCCGTGCGGGTATCGACCGAGGACGTAGCCTCATCGAGAATCAGCAAGGGCTTATCGGCAAGCATGGCACGAGCAATAGTCACCAATTGGCGTTGCCCGCTAGAGAGGGCAGAATCTTCCCGAATCTCACTATCGAGACCGTGAGGCAGCTGCGTAACCAAGTCACTGAGCCCGACTGCTTTTATCACCTGCTCCAGGCGTTCCTCGGATACGTCCTGCCGAGAATAAACCAGGTTTTCCCGCAAGGTTCCTTGGAACATCCAGCTGTCTTGGAGCACCATCGCGAACTGTGAATCCACGTCCTCGCGGCGCATTGCAGATAGCGGGGTTCCGTCCAATAGGATTTCCCCACTGTCCAGTTCATAAAAGCGCATTAACAGGTTTACCAGGGTGGTTTTGCCGGCTCCGGTCGGTCCTACTATCGCTACGTTTTGTCCCGGTTTTACTAGGGCAGAGAAGCCGTGAATGATTTCTTTACCCCTCTGATAGGAGAAGCGGATATCTCGAAACTCGACCTCGCCCTGGGTTATTTTGCCGGTCAGCACCGGTTTTTCGGATTCGTCCGGTAGCTCGTCCTCTTCCAGAATTTCAAAAACGCGCCCTCCGGCAGCGGCGGCTGATTGGAAGGAGGCCGCGGCAGAAGCTAGGTTCGATAGCGGCTGGGTGAAAACTCGGATATAGAGCATGAAGGCGGCGATTACGCCGATGGTGACATGGCCTTTCACCACCAGGACTGCACCGAGTACGCATACCACCACGTAACCGAGGTTTCCCACAAACCCCATGACGGGCATCATCAGCTGGGAGAGGAAATCGGCGCGCCAAGTCGCATTAAATAGTCGCTGGTTACGACGGTTAAACTCGGCAGTGGTGGCGGATCCCGCGTTATAGATATTGATGATTCCTTGCCCGGATAGGGATTCTTCAATATGCCCATTTAGGCTGCCCAGGTAAGACTGCCGGCGAATAAAGAAACGCTGGGAGAACACCATAATCACCGCGTTGAGGACGAACCCCAATAGCGTGACCCCCATACCGGCTAGCGCCATCCGCCACTCGGTGTAGAGCATCATAAATGCGGCTCCCACCAGGGTCACTACTCCGGTAATGATAGTGGTGATTGCCGAATGCAAGGTTTGCACCAGGGTGTCGATATCGTTGGTTACCCGGCTCATCGTGTCGCCGTGACTGGTTTTGTCGAAGAAGGACAGCGGCAGGCGATCGATTTTCCGGTCAATCGCAGAGCGCATCCGCTGCCCAGTGCGTTGGGTAACCATCACCATAATCAGCGATTGCCCCAGGTTAAAGCAGAACCCTAAGGCGAGGACGAGGGTAGCCATCCGCAACAGGGAAAAGATCCTGTCCATATCGATACTGCTGCGCAATCCGGCGGCAATTTCATCGGTTATCAACCCTAGGAACATCGGCGTGACCGCAGTCAATAGTGATCCGGCAATTGCCAAAACTACTGCTACCAGGATAGCTACCCGGTAGCGTCCTAAAAATTGGGCAAGACCGCGCACCGATTGGGAGAACTGTCCTTTCCCCGCTTTCTCATAAACGTTCCCGCCGTGGCGTCCTCCCGCGCGTACTGGTGACATTTTTTCTGCGACTGGTTCTAGGCCGCGCCGCGCCGACTCGACTCGTCGCTCCCACCTGCTCATTTCTACGTCTTTCATGCCAACTCCTCCTCAGAGAGTTGGGACAGCGCAATTTCTCGATAAATCTTTGAGGACGCCAATAGCGACTGATGAGTTCCCCGCTCCACGATTTTGCCGTGATCGATCACTAGGATCTGGTCGGCTTCTCGCACAGTTGCGATCCGCTGCGCCACAATGATCTGGGTTTTCCCGCTTGCTTTCGTCGATAATTGCCCGCGAACATCCCGGTCGGTGGCATAGTCGAGGGCGCTAAAAGTATCGTCGAAAATCAAGATTTGCGCGTCTCTAGCCACTGTCCGGGCAATCGACATCCGTTGTTTTTGCCCGCCGGAAAAGTTACTGCCCCCTGGGGCTACTTCCGCCGCGTACTCACCCTCTTTATCGGCAATAAAATCACAGGCAGCGATGTCACCGGCCTCAACAATATCGGTGGGGGTAATGTTTTTCGGCCCTTTTCCGAAAGCAATATTGGAAGCGATAGTGCCGGTGAATAGCGTGATTTTTTGAGGTGAATATGCGATTTGGTTGCGCAGATCTAGCAAAGGAAATTCCCGCACGTCCTTGCCGTTAATCAAAACCTGTCCTTCTCGGGGATCATAAACCCGGGGAATTAGGTTCACCAGTGAGGTTTTTCCGCTGCCGGTGGCTCCAATAAGGGCTACGGTTTGCCCGCGAGCAATCTTTAGATTTATCTGGTGGAGGGCGTCGTCTTCGGCTCCGGGGTAGCGGAACGAAACGTCTCTAAACTCAATCGCCTGTACCTGTAGGTCTGGGCAGGTTTCTTTCCCGAGGACGTGGGCGGATTTATCGCCGGTAGCTGCCGAGTCAACTAGGGAAGGTTCCCAATCGAGCACCTCCCGGATACGGCGATTTGCAACGATTGCTCGGGGAGCAAATACGAATACCATCGCCATCATCAAGAATCCGCCAATCGCCTGGGTGGCGTACCCCGAAAATACAATCATCTGCGAAAATAAGGTTATTTTTTCCGCGCCGGCAGCCGCGTTAATCATGAAAGCACCCAGAACATAGATCGCCAGATTCAGCCCGGATATCACCGTGTTCATCACCGGCATCATGAAGGAAAAAGTGCCGGATACGATTAGGTGCGTGTTGGTTAGTTCGGTGTTGGTGGCTTCAAAACGCTGCTCGTGGAAATCGTGGGAGCCGTAGGCACGGATAACCCGCACCCCCTCCATATGTTCGCGGGTTACTCGGTTCAGGTCGTCAGTGATCCGCTGCATCCGCATCATCCGCGGCATCACGATTCGCCAAATGATGAAAATCATGACTAGGAGTATTAGCGCCGCCACCCCGGTGGCGGCGGTCCAAGTCAGGTTCTTCCCGGCGATTTTTATGATTGCCCAGATGGCGAGGATGGGGGCTTTCACCATCATTTGACACCCCATCACCACAAACATTTGCAACTGAGTGACATCGTTTGTGGAGCGGGTAATTAGCGAGGGCGCGCCGAAACGGTCAAAGTCTGCTTGCGGGAGGGAAATCGCTTTGGTAAACACTGCTTGCCGTAGGTTGCGGGCAACGGTGGCGCCAATCATGGCCATGCAATAACCGGTGACTATGGCTACTACCATGGATCCGGCGGCGCAGCCGAGCATTTTTGCGCCTTCCGATAGCACCCCGCTGACGGTAGCACCTGGTTTCACAATCATTTCGGTGATGGTTTGCATGAAATCAATCAGACGCAAATCTAAGAAAACCTGGCAAATAATGGTGATAATCGCCAGCGCGCTGAGCAGCCATTCTTTTTTACCTAGGTGCCGCACTACGGTCATTATCTAGCACCTCCCTCTTGTTAAGATTAGCTTCTTTATAAAAGGGCGGTGCGGGGAAGCTCTCCCCGCACCGCCCTTAAAAGTAAGAGACTAACTAGCCTTACTTCAGAGTGACAGAAGCACCCGCGCCTTCCAGATCAGCCTTGGCCTTTTCAGCGTCTTCCTTGGAAGCGCCTTCCAGGATGGTGGTCGGAGCGGAGTCAACCTTCTCCTTGGCTTCTTTCAGAGCCAGTCCGGGCTGCAGGGCGCGCAGAGCCTTGATTACAGCGATCTTCTTGTCGCCAGCGCCTTCAAGCACTACGTCGAATTCGGTCTTTTCTTCGGCTGCTTCTTCGCCACCGGCAGCACCGGGGGCAGCAACAGCGACAGCAGCGGGAGCTGCGGCCTCTACGTCGAAGACGTCCTCGAATTCCTTAACGAACTCGGACAGTTCCAACAGAGTCATTTCTTTGAAAGCATCAATTAGCTCTTCTTTGCTGAGCTTAGCCATATTGGCATTCCTTTCTTTTTGCCCACGCGAGGCAGATTTTTTCTTGTCGATCTATGCGGCCTTACTAAGCCGCTTTTTCCTGCTTTTCGCGCAGGGCGTCCACGGTGCGAACCGCCTTGGAGGCGGGCGCCTTGAACATAAAGGCAGCCTGTACCAGTTTGCCTTCCATTGCTCCGGCCAGTTTGGCCAGCGTAGTTTCGCGATTGTCCAGTTCAGCGAGTTTCTTGACTTCATCTGCAGACAAGAAATTCCCGTCGAGGACACCGCCTCTAATAACCAACTGCTCGTTATCCTTGGCGAAGTCGCGCAGCACTTTGGCCGCATCCACGGCCTCTCCGGTTACGAACGCGATTGCGGTCGGGCCGGTTAGCTCCTCGTCCAGGAAGTCAATTCCCTGGTTCTTGGCGGCAATCCGGGCCAGCGTGTTCTTCGTGACGGAATATGTAGCCGTTCCTGCCAGGTTTTTGCGCAGCTCAGTCATCTGAGCCACGGTCAACCCGCGGTATTCGGTGAGCAGCAGGGCCGATGCGGAGCTGATTTTTTCTTCCAGCTGAGCGATCATGGCTTGCTTATCAGCTTTCGCCATTAGGCCCTCCTTCCGTTTATCCGTGCCGGGGGCCAGAACAAGAAAACCCCGTGCAGATTGCACGGGGCGAAAATAAACCTACCGATCCTAGCTGCTGACTTCCCCTGGGGAAGGGCGTCCTCTTTTCCGAGGACGCGCAACTATTTTCGATACGTTACGCATCGTTCAACCTACACAGGCTTCCGATCTGGAACTTAAACCCACTGGTGTGGGCACCGGCGATCTTGGGCAATAGCCAATTTAACAGCCCCTTTCCCGGCAGGTCAAAGCAGAAGGGCAGGATATGCCCTTTTGTGGGTTATTTAACGAGTAGCCGATTGGTTTACGAGACAGCACCGCTTAGCCACAGATAGCGCTTACGTAACCTACCCCCGCAAACCTCAACCCATTCAAGCTCTCAACTCAACTCTCATGTAGCTCTCAACTATATGAGAGTTGAGTTGAGAGCTTGGTTGAGAGTTAGTAAAATAGCTTTCGTGCAGGCACCAATAAATCGCACTGAGCTGGACATACTAATAGAGGAACTTCGCCTCGGCGGTCAAGACACCCAACAGGTGGAAGTTAAAGAAGCTGCTGGCGGACTCCCCAAATCCATTCTTGAAACCCTTTCTGCGTTCAGTAATGGCGCAGGGGGGATTATTATTCTGGGATTACAAGAACAGAACAACTTCGCTTACAGCCCTCAATTCAAAGCGAAATCAATCTATGACGCGCTCGCAGGAGCTTGCAACGAAAAACTAACTCCCCCAGTGAGAGCAGAAATAAACTTGCTACCTTATTCCGGTAAACAACTGGTGGTAGCAACTGTTCCCGCCCTGCAGCCACGCGATAAACCCTGTTACGTAACCAGCAAACACATTTACGGCGGTTCATTTATTCGTACCGGCGATGGCGACCGCCGGCTGTCTGCATACGAAATTGACCGGCTTCAAGAGAATAAAGCTCAACCCAGTTGGGACAGTGAAGTCATCACTGACAGCAGCCTGGACGATTTGGATTCTCAGAGCACAGCAGCCGTGTTACGTCGAGAACGGGAAGCTCATCCTCGAATCTTTGGCAAACTTGCTGACGAAGATACAATGAAGCAACTCAAGATTGTTGGAATGGGGACAGATAAAAAGCTCCACCCCACTTTGGCAGGTTTGCTGGCTTTAGGCATCTACCCGCAACAGTATTTTCCCCGCTTAACCGTTACTTACGCGGTTTATCCCGGGTCTACCAAAGCGGCAGCGCCTTCAGGGCAGCGACACCTTGATTCGGGAACTCTGGTGGGATCTATCCCAGCACTGGTTGCGGACGGGGTGGAAGTGGTCGCAAAAAATATGCGCATCGGAGGAGTCATCCAGGGAGCATTCCGGCGCGACCTCGTCGATTATCCCTTAGTCGCAGTACGAGAGGCGCTAACTAATGCGCTGATGCACAGGGATTATTCCCCGGTTGCGCGCGGAACCCAGGTACAGCTAAACCTGTATGCAGATCGCCTGGAAGTACTAAACCCCGGCGGCCTATTCGGCACGGTCACGCTAGATTCTTTGGGGAAACCGGGGCTATCTTCCGCTCGAAACCAGTTTTTATCACGTCTTTTAGAAGTTACCCCTTACGAGGACGGCGGCTTCGTTGCCGAAAACCGTGGTAGTGGCTACCAGGAGATTCTCTCTCAGTTAGAGCAGGATATGCTGCCACCACCACGTCCGGTAGATAGATTAGACAGTTTCAGCCTAACTTTTGAACGCCGCCAAATGACCCTTGCCGAACGCGGAGCAGCAGCCGGTACTTCCTCAAGAGGGCGCATATTGGACTACCTGCGCACCCACAAGACCGCTAGCAGTAGAGAACTGGCAGCCGCAGCTGGCATCAGCGTAGGCGGTACCAGAGCGATTATAAATTCGCTGGTCAAATCCGAAACTATAGCCCGCACCGAACCGGCAACCAGCCCTAAACAACGATATCGGTTATTAAACAACGAAGATTAAGGGGGAGGATCTCACCCTATTCAAGCTCTCAACTCAACTCTCATATAACTCTCAACTATATGAGAGTTAAAGTTGAGAGTTGAGTTGAGAGCTTAGTGGAGAGTTCAGCGCCGGGGCAGTAACCACGCCACCTCTGTCGGCTATCACAATCTGATTTTCATAACCGCTCACATAAACTTCACCCCAAGATTGAAGCTCCAAAAAACCAGTATGTGCGTAACCTCACAAACAGGCTTTCACGGCCTAGGATAAAAGGCCTACGGCCAAAATATGAGGAAAAGCAAAATATTGATTTTGCATCAAGAGTTTAGTGGTTATAGCCTACTTTCACGCTTCGCTGGAAAGATAAACTATTATTTTCCTCCTAGTCGTTTAGTCCCAGATTTTGTAACCATCATTATTACAGGAGTTCCTCTATGGGTATGCGCAAACGCAATAAGAATACAGGTGAAGTAATTCCCAAAACTAACCCCCAGGTCACTGAGCTAACCGCTAGCAAACCTTATGTACCCGAAAGTAAAAAGCCGAAGAAAGATAACACTCACTGGCTATACATCGGTGTGATCATTGCCGTCATCGCCGGGATTGTTTTCGGAATAGCCGCTCCCGATGTAGCCAAAGAATTCAAGGTTGTCGGCACTACCTTCGTCCGACTCATCACCATGATGATTGTGCCCGTCATCTTTTGCACCATCGTCCTCGGAATCGGCTCAGTACGCGCCGCAGCCTCGGTAGGAAAAGCTGGCGGAATCGCTCTCGCCTACTTCCTAACTATGTCCACATTTGCTCTAGGCATCGGCTTAGTAGTAGGAAACATAATCGAGCCCGGTAGCAACCTAAATATCGAAGCCACAAAAGATGCCGCAGCCCAGTTCACTTCCGGCAACAAACAAGAAGGCGAGGGGATCGTTGGCTTCATCCAATCGATCATTCCTGACACCTTCTTCTCTTCTCTCACCTCCGGCTCGGTACTGCAAACTCTGTTTATCGCCCTCTTAGTAGGATTCGCCGTACAAAGCCTAGGCAAAACCGGGGACGGAATCTTGCGCGCTGTCTCCGCCATCCAAAAACTGGTTTTCAAAGTGCTCTACATGGTTCTATGGCTAGCTCCCATCGGTGCCTTTGGCGCTATGGCCGGAGTAGTCGGTTCGACCGGAGCCAAAGCGGTAGGTCAAATGCTGCTACTGATGGTGGCCTTCTATATCACCTGTATCCTGTTCATTTGCGTGGTATTAGGTTCCGTCCTAGCGATATTTACTCGCTTCAACATCTTTAAACTAATGAAATACCTGGCAAAAGAATACCTGCTGATCGTAGCGACTTCCTCCTCCGAATCGGCGCTGCCAAACCTGATGCGGAAAATGGAACACCTGGGGATCCACAAAATCACGGTGGGGATTGTGGTTCCTACCGGCTATTCTTTCAACCTGGACGGAACCGCTATCTACCTGACTATGTCGGCCATCTTTATCTCCGACGCCATGAACAAGCCCATGGGATTGGGTGAACAAATCGGCTTGTTGATCTTCATGATGATTGCTTCGAAGGGCGCCGCTGGGGTTTCTGGAGCCGGGATCGCTACCTTAGCTGCCGGCCTACAGTCCCATCGTCCGGAACTCCTAGACGGTGTCGGAGTGATCGTCGGTATTGACCGCTTCATGTCAGAGGCACGCGCCCTCACCAACTTCACCGGGAACGCAGTTGCTACCCTATTGGTGGCCACCTGGACAAAGACCATTGATCGCCAACGCGTTCACGATGTGTTAAACGGAAAAATACCTTACAACCCCCAGGAAGACGACACGGATATTGATCTAAAGAACCCCTCGGTAGAGATCAATAACAATCTGCCTCACACTCCGCAGCCAGATGTGGCAGCAATCGAAAAGTTGACTTCCCAAGAGCAGGACGCTGCCCATAAGTAAACAGGAAAACGCTTTCACTGCCTCCCAGAGAGCAAACATTAGGCTCAGATTGGGGATCCTCCTTGGGCAGTGAACCTCCGATAAAGCTCTCAGCTAGGCTCTGAAGAAAAGACTCTTTTAGAGTTCCCAATTCACGAGCCTAGCTGAGAGCTGACTTATATGCTCAACTCCCCGGAATAATGGGCTAAGTAATAACTTTAGGGGCAGATGGCGCGGGCAGCGGTTTCACCGACTTCACTCACCGGGCGCGCTTGCCCGGGTAGCGCCTGCCCCAACCAACGGTGAATGCCGAACCACACTTCTTGGCGCACATCCGGGAAAGACAAGAACAAGTCGTGTTTACCGGGGTAACGTTCCATAGTTACCTGCCGGGATAGCCGCCAGGCATTCCCGCACATAGTTTGCACGTTTAGCACCGAATCGGTAAACATCATTTCCCGTTTCCGTTTCCCACTAGAAGAAGCGGTAGAAGTTAGGAAATAAGTGGGAACCTCGGTGCCCTCCCCCGCTAAAAGTTTCTTTTGGGCAACAGTAATCGCCCGTACCCAACCGAAACGTACTAGTGCATCCGGGGTGCCTTTCCAGCTTGAGACCAATGGCCAGCCCTGTAGGGAGGGATCTTGCATCCAGGGTTCCAGGCGTTTAGGCAGAGTACCATCAACCCTTCGATCCCAACCCATCAAAGAATCTACGTAAGCGGAGTCAGCCGACTGCAGGGGAACTTCTTTCTTGGCTGCCCGCCGGGAGAATAATTCTGCGAGGGCGCGAGCCCCGAAACGCTGGGAAGTTCCCCCCGCCATTTCAATCCAGGGGGAATCAAGCAATAGGCCTGCCACCTGATCCCGGTGTCGGTTCACCCAATAGGCCGCCGTCAGTCCCCCGGTAGAGTGACCGGCCAGTACTAACGGCAAATCTGGGTGTTCCTCTCGCATGACCTCTAGCGCGGCGTAAATATCTAGGTCATAGGAAAGCAGGTCTTCCGTCCAGCCAAATGTCTGCCATTTACGCAGCGAACGCCCATATTTGCAGAGGTCAATCGCATAAAAGGCTCCTCCCGCTAGGGAGATATGGCGCGCCAGTTCCCGCTGGAAAAAGTAATCATTCCAACCATGAATAAATAGACAGGTAAAGGAGGGTTCCGCGGGGATATTTGAAATCGCCCAGGGATCGTCCTCGGGAAGATGCCGCACCAAGGTGGCACACAGTTCGCCCTCATCATCGCGAGGTAACTCTAGCGTGCGCGCCTCAAATCCCGGCCCTAAAATATCTGGTACCCACCGACCTACCGGGGCGGGTACCGCCGGAGGCTGAGTCGGTAAAGACGCGGCAGATGAATTCTCTTTCCCCATTTTCGTCTCCTAGTTACCGTGTTTTTTCTCGTGGGAAGACGCATGGCGTTCAATCTCTGCGTTAACTTCCGCAATGGCTTCCGCTAAAGTGGGCCCGTCCAGGTTTCCAATCCGGAATGCCTCCCAGGCATCCAGGTCGCTATTTCCCCCGACCTGCTCAAACACTGCCTGCACCTGATCGGTGAGCTGCCCGTCTCCCGGGTCAATCACGCCCTCTTCCTTCAAGAGAGCTTCGCATATCCGTCCGCGATCATCCGACCATAGTAAGACGGCATCTTGACCAACCAGCGAGGAAATAGAACGCAATCCTTCAGCATCTTTTTGCAGCAGCTGCGGTACGGCAGGACTGGCGGCAGCATCTGCCTCCTCTGCGGTTTCGGCTAAAGATTCTGGAGCTACATCCTCATCTTCTCCCGCCGGAGCTTCCGGCTCGGCAACCGCTTCTTCCTCCGGATTATCCTCCTGAGGTTCCATGTTTTCCCCGGTTTGAGCGGCCTCTTCATTTTCAATAGCTGCTGCTTCCGGGTCAGCAGTCGGTACCTCCTCGGGAACCTCGCTCGCAGCAGGTGGCGCCGGAGGTGCAGGCGGTACCGGAGAAACTTGTGCCTCCTGTGGAGCAGAATCTTCATCTACATGCCAAGAAATCTGGGGAGCCGGAGCCCGATGCCCTCCGATTTGCGGGCGTGAATAATTAATAGAACTGGAGGTAACCTGCGACACTTCTAAGAAACGACGGCCATTCGACATCTGGCGGGCAGAAATTTGGTGAATCTCAATTCCGGAAGCAAACAGCACCCCCAGCGCAGAGTAACACCCCTCATCAATTTCCCCTACTACCAGGAATAACCGCGGCCCCGGTTGAGTGGTAGGCGGCATGGCTTCCCGGAACTCTGCCCAACCGGTTTGAAAAGCTTGCACTCCTCCCGGATATTGACTGGCTAAATCCATCCATCCCTGCCCGGAAACCTGCCCCAGGCGAGAAATTGCGGCCACCAGGCTCACCGGATCAAGACGGGAAAGCACTTCAACCGAAACTACCTGCCCTGAAGCATCCAGAGCAGTTAACGAATGCGGGCCGGTTCCCGATTCTCCACTGTCCCCCGCCCAAGCGACTGGGAAAAGGGGGCGGTCAATTACCTCCAACACCTGCGAGCGAATGGACTCGAGCACATCCATCTCTAATCCATGCCCTACCGGGGTACCAAACTGTGCCGGTATTAGGCGGCCAGATTCCAGTTCAAAAAGTGCCATCGATTTACCGCTCCCTGCTTTTCTTAAGGATGTTTACTCCATTGTGTCACGGATATCCGCCAGGGCGCCGGTTTTAGCGCCGATGCCGCTGTTAAGGATTATTCTTTCCTGAAGCTATCCGGATTAGCCAGCAATTCCGCTAAATGCACTCCTCCTCGGCCAGCCAAAGTCTCGGCCTGGGTGCGGCAAGAAAACCCATCCGCCAAGAAAACCGCGTCCGGGTTGGCTTTTAGCTGTGGTAGGAGGGCGTGTTCGGCTACCGCCAACGACATCTGGCGGTGCGAGGCTTCCATACCGAAGTTACCGGCCATCCCGCAGCATCCTTGCAGTTCCACCAGCTTAGCGCCAGTTTTCTCAATTAGGGTGCGATCAGCTTCCCAACCCATCACTGAATAGTGGTGACAGTGCGGTTGGGCGACTACTTTCACCCCGGTGAGGTCAGGTAAGCGCAGTTCAGGACAGTTGGCATTAATGAATTCGGCGAGGGTAAAGGTTGCTTCCCTAACCATGAGGACGCGGGGATCTGCGGGGAGGAGTTCTAACAGGTCATCGCGAAGCACTGCCGTACATGAGGGCTCGATTCCCACAATGGGGATACCGTTGGCAGCTGGCGGCGCCAGTCGCGCCAATAAATTTTCGAGGTGTCGCCTGGCTCCTTTAAGTTGCCCGGTGGTGATCCAAGTCAGCCCACAGCAAGTATCTGGCGGTGCCAAAAACACCTGCCACCCCGCCTTGCTCAGCAACTGAATAGCAGATTTGACTCCGCGTTGATCCAGTCCTCGGGAAAAAGAATCCGCCCAAATCACCACGGATTTAGAGGCTGACATCGCTGCTTGTCGAGTTCTTTTTCCGGCTTTAGCTACTTCGGCAGGCACTGTAGCTTCGATCGTGCGGGATTGCTTTTGCCCCCAGGGGGAGACCGCTGATTCTTTCGGCCAAAGTAGCTGGTTCGGATATTGACTCTCTAAAGAGTGAGTCGCGAAACGAGGAAGCGTCCGGGCGGTATCCAAGCGGAGCAGCTTTAGAGCAGCCCGGGTTAGCGGGCGAATCTTAGTAGCCAAATTTGCTAGCTGCCTGGCTCCCGGAATCTTTGCCATTAGGCGCAGCCAACGCGGCAACCATCCCAGGGCATAATGGGAAAGCGGACGCGGCCGTCCCCGGTAGCGCCGGAATAAGGCTTCGCTGCGCCACTTGGCCATATCCACGCCGGCAGGACAATCTGCTGAACAAGCCTTACAGGCCAGACACAAATCGAGTACCTGCCAGATTTCGGGATCTGACAATCCGTGAATTAGTCCCCCATTGGTGGCTTCTTGCAGGATACGCGCCCTAGCGCGAGTAGCGTCCTGCTCCCGCTGGCTTGCTTGGAAAGAAGGACACATAAACCCGCCGGCTCCGCTGCTATCGGCACGGCATTTTCCCACCCCGGTGCAGCGATGGAAAGCATCGGTAAGGCTGCCGGCGTCCTCGGAAAAAGCGAAACCTTCCGGGTGGGCTTTCAGGGCGTGCGCTTGGGTACGCCGCATATTTACTTCCACTCCATCCGGACCTGCCGGGCCGGTCAACACCCCAGGGTTCATCAGATTCTCAGGATCAAATAAGGCTTTCACCTGCGAAAATAAACCTACGGCTTCGGGGGAATACATCTCGGGCAGCAGCTCAGAACGCGCCCGACCGTCCCCGTGTTCCCCGGAAATAGAACCACCGTATTTTCCGACTAGCTGCGCGGCGGCAAATAAGAAATCTCGCGATTTGCCGAGTCCTGCGGCGCTGCCCAGGGGCATATTGAGCCGTACATGTACGCATCCGTCCCCGAAATGCCCATAGAGCAGTCCATCCAACCCGAACTTTTCTAGCAGCTTTTGGAAATCCTGCAGATAGGCGGCCAAATTTTTAGGCGGTACCGCCGCGTCCTCCCAACCTGGCCAGGCCTGGTCACCTTTAGGAGTGCGTCCCCCCAGTCCCGCTCCATCTGCGCGAATCCGCCAGAGAGCAGCCGCATCGGCGCCGGGGGGATAAATCATCACTGCATTCCCGCTCGCCCCGGAGGCTGCCGCGAGTTCTCGCGCCCGCTGCATAGTCGCGTCCTCATCTAGACCTTCTCCGCCGACCTCACACAGTAGCCAACCGCTACCTTGGGGTAAATCTGGGACTGCACCCGGGCCTTTATGTTTGCGCACTACTTCCACTAGCCGAGCATCCATCCCCTCCACTGCCAGGGGTTTTAAGGGCAGGATTTTGGGTACGGCGGCGGCAGCGGCAATCATATCGGGGAAACCTAACGCTACCAGCACGGGAGCTTTGGGAAGGGGGACGAGGCGCACGGTTGCCTGAGTGAGAACCCCCAATGTTCCCTCGGTTCCGGTCAGGAAAGGGGCGAGGGCGCAGCCATTTTCTGGTAGCAGGTGTTCCAGGGAATAACCGGATACTTGCCGCCCAAAGCGTCCAAATTCGGTACGAATCGTAGCTAAATTGGCTTCTACCAGGGATTTTAAGCCGGGAATTTGTTTGATTTGTTCGCTTTGCGAGGACGGGTCATGCGGGGGAATTGGGCCGGCATTTTGCGGGGTCTGCCCGGCGATAATCTCGCGCCCTAACCCATCAATTAACCGCAGCTCTAAAACGTTATCGGAGGTGCGCCCATAGGCGGTGGCGTGGGGCCCGCAAGCATTGTTACCAATCGTGCCGCCGATGGTGCAGCGAGAAGAGGTGGAAGGATCGGGTCCGAATCGTAAGCCGTATTTCGCGGCCGCCTGCTGTAACTGGGATTGGACTACCCCTGGTTCTACGATGGCATAACGCTTTTCGGGATTAATTTTTATGATTCGATTCAAGTGGCGCGAGTAGTCGATTACTACTCCCGGGCCAATCGCATTTCCTGCACACGAGGTACCTGCTCCTCGCGCCGTCACTGCTACCCGGCATTCCCGAGCAGCCTGCAGCAGTATCCGCAGATCGTCTTGATCTAATGGGCAGGCAATAAGTTTGGGAGGAATCCGATAGTTCGAGGAATCCGTGGCATAGACAGCGCGGTCAGCACGGGAATCTAGGAGTTCGCCGCGAAATTTTTCGCGCAAGATAGAGCGAAATCTATGGTAGTCACCTGCCTTGATACCCATGATTCGCCTTTCGTTACTTCTGTGCCTAATCCTATCGGTTTCCGGCTTAACCCCTAAAGCCTGTCCCATTCCTAGACCCCTGGCGCAGTGCGTTTTTCAACAGCCAGCAGCTTTCTTGCACTATGCGCGAATAGCTGTAACGTAAACGAAGTGAATGAAGTGTCAGAAATAATCATTTCTGACACTTACGGGCGCCAAGGCTGACACTCAGAGCATTCCCCCAGGTAATAACCCTCTTCTAACTGTCAACGTGATCATTGGCGCCCGAACTAAGCGATTTTTGCCACCCCGGTACTACCCGCCAAACGACCCAGCGACCTTTGCGTCCTCTACTTAAAAACCCCATCTCTTCCAGAGAACTTAAGTCACCATGCCCGCTAGGACGAGATACCCGGAATCGCTCCGCTACCATCTGCGCCGTCCATAGTTTTTCTGGCTCCCCCCGAGATTCCAACAAGATATCAATTTGCCGATTATTTAAGTCGGCGCGATCTTTTAATCTGCCCTTAAGCTCCGCCACCTGACGGAGATCATCGGCTAGATACTTCTCCAGTTGCTCCACTGCTCTGCGGAGGATTTGCAGCTGATAAATAAGAAAATAGGTAAGATCTCCGCCGTCGTATTCTACATTCAAGAAAGCCCGCGCATACTGGGCGGGAGCTTTCTTTAGCAGCGCCGAAACCACCAAAAATCTGGCTGCCGGAAAATCTGCTTTCAATAGCATCCAATAGAACAGGGATCGCGCAGTTCTGCCGTTGCCATCAGCAAAATAGTGATCGTAGCCCACCATGAAATGTACAACCATCGCTTTCAGTAGCGGGTGCATCCACGGATCAGAATTATTTATGAAGTCACACAGCTCCTGTATACGGGCAGGTAACTCACTTGCCGGCGGCGGAACATAAATAATCTGGTTTGAGTCTCCAAATATCTTTACCCGGTCATTCTGATCAGACTGTATCGTGCCCGCATCACTTGCTATCTCTAAAGTTCCCTCCGTAACGGTGCGGTGCAGGTCTTGAATGAAATCGGGAGTAGCCTTACAATCCAGCAAGCCCTGTAGATTCTCCATTGCCAAATAGTTATTAACTATCATTCTTTCGCTGACATCTTTAGGCTCACGGTTTTGTTCCAGCAGCTGCCGGGCAACCCGCCGCGAGGTAGATGCCCCCTCTAGCTGGGCAGAATAAATGGCTTCATCGGTCAATCCGTTGTAAATGAACTTGTCACGCTGATACTCAGATACGCTCGTGTCCAAACTAGATAACTTTTGACTCAAGAAGTAACATTCTCGAGAAATAAAAGCGGGAAGGCAATAATGGAAGGGTTTTCCCGACTGCTGCCTGAGGTTAATCGGAATCGCATTATTTTCCCGCTGCAATCGAACGATCCCCCACCATTGAGAAATACTCAAACCGAAGGGAGGGGTTTGGTGGCGAAACTTATCCCAAGGATCATAGGGCTCAAGAGAGCTTTGCCCCAAGGCTGCAGCAAGATCACCGCCGAGGGTTTTTGCGGCACCGGCAAACTCCTCAATATAGTCCGGAGGCATCGCGGGAGTTTTCATATCTCCACCCTAGCAAATAAAGTGTCAGAAATAATTATTTCTGACACTTCCGGGCGTCAAGGCTGACACTTAGATTATCTATCCAGGTAAACGCTGTCCGGAACTGTCAGCACGAGTAATACCCGATAAAACCCGACGCAGAGTTTTTGTCACCAGTAGGGCGTGGAAGCGTCAGGACTAGCAGAGCTAATGAAGGACAAGAGAGCTAGTAGAGCTAATGGCGAAAAATGAAGGGAGTCGGCGGGATAATCCCGCCGACTCCCCGGGGTGTTATCAAAATAGCTTATGAACTAGACCAGTGGGCCAGCAACATCCATCACGATAGTCCCAAGAGTCAGTAGCTATCACCGACTCAACCGGTCAACCTATCTGGTTCCCTCCCCTTGTTGGGAACCAGATAGGTACACCCAAGCGTCCTCTTTAGGCAGTAGCGTCCTCTCCGGAACCCTCGATATTTTCCAAAGCCACCACGCGTCCAGCCTCCAGGCGGGCAACTGCTACCCGGAACGGCGAGCAGGACACGTAATTCAAACCGGTCTTGTGGAAGAAATGAATCGATTCTGGATCTCCACCATGCTCGCCACAAACACCCATCTTCAGTTCTGGTTTAGTAGAGCGACCGCGGCCGACACCTTCCTTGACCAAACGACCCACACCATGAGTATCAATCGTTTCGAAAGGAGAAGTTCCAAATACGCCCTCTTCAATGTACTTGGGGAAGAACACACCCTCACAATCGTCGCGAGAGAAACCCCAGGTAGTCTGAGTTAGGTCATTGGTTCCGAAGCTGAAGAAATCGGCTTCTTTAGCCATAGACTCGGCGGTAATCGCAGCGCGCGGAAGCTCGATCATACAACCAATCGGGATATCCAATTCCACACCAGCTGATTGAGAAATCTCATCAATAACCGCCTGAGCGCGGTCACGAATAATTCCCAGCTCGGTAATCGAGCCCACCAAGGGCACCATAATCTCCGGGCGCGGATCCAAACCCTGCTTCTTCAACTCTGCGGCGGCAGATACTAATGCATGAATCTGCATTTCAAACAGACCCGGCATCCACATGCCCAAACGCACCCCACGCAAACCTAGCATCGGGTTAGCCTCATGCATCTTTCGCACTGCAGTGAGCATCCGCTGGTCATCCGGATTTACCTTGCCTTCAGCTTTTTGCAGGGCAACTTTAACCTCTAGACCAGTCAAATCTGGCAGGAATTCGTGCAGCGGAGGATCAATCAAACGAACCGTCATCGGCTTGCCGTCCATAACCTGCAGCATTTCCACAAAATCCTGCTGCTGACGCTGACCCAACTGACCGAGAGCGTCTTTACGGTCAGCCGAACCCGGCTCCGAAAGGATAGCGTGTTCAACCAGCGGACGGCGATCGCCTAAGAACATATGCTCCGTACGGCAAAGCCCAATCCCTTTAGCTCCAAAATCTACTGCTAGTTGCGCATCCTGCGGATTATCGGCATTAGCGCGCACCTGCAAGCGGGCACGCTTATCAGCCAGTTCCATAATCCGGTCTACGCAACGCACCAAATCTTGCAAATCAGCATCGTTGTCACAAGCTTCAAGACCCGCAGTTAGGCCGCTCTCCAAATAAGTAGTTACCGGGGAGTCTTGAACCGGAACCGCACCCTCGAACACTTCACCGGTTCCGCCATCAATCGCGATCATGTCGCCTTCGTGGAAGGTCTTGCCTTCAACGGTCAAAGTCCCGGCTTCTGCATCAATCTCTAGAGATTCCGCGCCACAAACACAGGTCTTGCCCATACCGCGAGCCACTACCGCGGCGTGAGATGTCTTACCGCCGCGCGCCGTAAGCACGCCCTCGGCAGCGACCATACCTGCCAAATCGTCAGGATTCGTTTCCCGCCGCACCAAAATACAGGATTTACCGGCATTCTTTGCGGCCTCGGCCTGTTCGTTATTAAATGCAACTCCGCCCACGGCAGCCCCGGGAGAAGCCGGCATACCGCGAGTTAGCCGTACCCGCACGGCATCAGTATCGAACTGGGGGAACATCAACTGGGTGAGCTGTTCACCGGTGACGCGCTCTAGCATCTGATCCTTGGTGATTAGACGTTCCTCGTTCAGTTGAACCGCAATCCGGAAAGCAGCCGCTGCTGTCCGCTTACCCACGCGGGTCTGCAGCATCCACAGCTTGCCTTTCTCGATGGTGTACTCAATATCGCACATATCCTGGTAGTGGGTTTCCAGTTTGCGCATAATTTTGATTAGCTGATTGTAAACCGGCTCATTTACCGTCTTGAGGTGAGAAAGAGGCTCGGTGTTACGGATACCGGCAACCACGTCCTCGCCCTGAGCGTTCATCAAGAAATCACCGTAAACACCTGATTTCCCAGTTGAAGGATCCCGAGTAAAGGCCACACCGGTTCCGGAATCATCACCCATATTCCCAAAGACCATGGTGCAGATATTCACCGCGGTTCCCAAGGAATTCGGAATCCGTTCGCGGCGACGATAAATCGCTGCCCGCTCGGTATTCCAAGACCTAAATACGGCTTCAATCGCCATATCCATTTGGGTGCGAGGATCTTGCGGGAAATCATTCCCGGTCTGTTCTTTAACGATCTGTTTGAACTGTGCCGTCAGATCTTGCAGGTTTTCGGCAGTCAAATCCACATCGGCTCGCGCGCCAACTTTTTCTTTCATGGAATCGAGTGCATCGGCAAATAAATCGCCATCAATATCTAGCACTGTCTTGCCAAACATTTGCACCAGACGGCGGTAAGAGTCCCAAGCGAAACGATCCGAGCCTGACATCTTCGCCAGCCCGTGCACCGACTCGTCATTAAGTCCCACGTTGAGGACGGTCTCCATCATGCCCGGCATCGAGAACTTCGCACCTGAACGCACTGAAACCAATAGCGGCTCATCTTTGTCTCCGAGGGTGCGTCCGATCTGATCTTCCACCCCCCGCAAAGCCTTGGTAACTTCCGGAACCAAGCTTTCGGGAACCTCGTTATGTTTGAGATATGCCCGGCAAGCATCAGTAGTAATGGTAAAACCAGGGGGAACGGGCAAACCCAGATTGGTCATTTCTGCCAGGTTGGCACCCTTGCCACCCAGCAGATCCTTCATATCCTTGTTGCCCTCGGCGAACGTGTAGACATATTTTGCCATAGGTTAATGGCCTCCATATTGAATTTCGACTGCGCTAAAAAGCGATACTTCCGTACCTAATCCTAACAGGTGAAAGCCAAATCCTAGGCCTTGGGTCCCGAAACTGAAACCAAGGCTACTTTACCTGCAGGAAACACGCCGGCAACAGACAAAGTTTTCTGCATTTAACACCGGCACTGTGCTAGTCATTCCTCACCAATGACCACCTCCACAGCGAGGCAGTAAAACTGACTCCGGGTATCGCTTAAACTATTGAATGTGTCAGAGTATCCCCCAAGGAGGCAGCGCCTGCAGTCTCGAGCCAACCGTTCACGTAGGCGCTCGGACTGGAATTTGCTTATTCGCGCCTCCTCCCTCGCGATTGCACTGACTATCACCTTTATTCTGATCATTTCCGCAATGCCGCGGGCTCCTAAGAATGCCGAGGCAGTCCAAACCGCGCCCACTTTACGCTGGACTGCGGTTCCGCTGGTTAATCCCAAACAGCAAGCTACAGAGCCGGCGATCGCCTTGCAGGTAAAAGGGGACTTACCGGGGGGAGAAACTTCCAAAGACGTCCCCCCCTCGGCTTCCGGAAACACCTCGGTAGTACCCGGAACCTGGCAAGGACGCGGCACCGGCAAAGTCTATTTTTATCGGGTAGAGGTAGAAAACGGACTACCTATCAACGGTGAAACTGCCGCAAAAAGCATTCACGCTATCTTGAATGATCCGCGCGGGTGGGGTGGAAAACAGGGGGAAATCTCTTTTACCCGCACCGATGGGCAGGCTGATTTTCGGATAGTTATCGCCAGCCCCGCCCTAACCGACCGGCTTTGCGCCCCCCTGACCACCAATGGGGTTTCCAACTGTCGAAATGGCGATAATGTGGTACTCAATGCCCACCGGTGGATTGGAGGCGCACAGATGTGGTTCCAAAAAGGGAAAACCATCACCGATTACCGCATCTACGAGGTTTCCCACGAAACCGGACATTGGCTGGGACATGGACATTTGTTCTGTCCCCAGCCAGGGAGCTTAGCTCCGGTAATGCAACAGCAAAGCTCAGATGGCGGGCAAAATATGGGATGTATTCCCAACGGCTGGGCGAATCCCTAACCCCCTGGTAACAACTTATTTTCAGGTCGTTTTCAGGACTACTTCAGGCCGGAGTGAGACAATCTGCGCATGAGTGTTTTATTGACGATCGGTTTTGTTCTGTGTGGAGCCGCGTTAGTGTTCCTGGTGGCTCGCAACGTGAGAGGTCTAAATGCTCGTGACCGTGCTCGCAAATCGCATTTCGAACAAGAAATCGGCAGCGTAGATAATCTGCTGGCAACCTCGCAAGCTGATCGCGATAAGTTACGCCAGATGCGCGATCAAGGACGCCTGCAACGCTGGGACGCGATCCGGGACGTGATGCGCGAAGAGGGCGTCCCCGAAGACGTTGCCACCGAATTTATTGACCGCCTCTAGTACTCTGTTAGCTTCAACTTTCGAGGACGGCTTTACCTTCACCCCGGTTGTTAGCGTTGCTGGAATTCACTTGCTGGTTTTACTGGAAAATTTTCCAGTAGTTTTCTAGTAGATTTTCCAGTAGGCCATTTATGCAGATAGACAGGATAATTATTTTGAGCTACTAGAAAAAGAAACTTTCCAGTAGCTTTCAAGTAGATTTTCCAGTAGCTAGAACGACGCTCCGGGCAAGGGAAGTTAGCACTTTTGGATTTAGGTAATCTGCGCGCCCTCCTCTAGTTCAAATGCCAAGTTGCCCGCGGGTCACGCACACTTTTCCCTTGCCAAGAAACTAGCCCCAGATCTTTCAAATCTTTCAAAGCTGCCCGCGTTGTTGGTCTGGTAAGCAACGCAAACTGCGCGATATCGCCGGTTCCTCCGGAACCTCCGAGAGCTTGCAAAGCTGATAGAACTGCTGTTGCACTGCGCGATAGTCCCGTCCCCACATCAGCAAGTCGTGGCTGATAGCGCAAAGTTAGGACTACATGCATAGGCTCTTGCCGATATTCCGGATCAGACAATCCGGCCTCATCCATTTGTGCAAATATACGCTTAATCCCCTCCCCCAGCTCCTGGGCATACCCCAGGTCGCAACAAGTGCGAGCAATCCTAGGATTTATTGCGTACCTGGCTATCTCTAGGGGTGCTTTAGCGGCGAGCTTTCTATCTCGGAAACTACCAGGGTTGCTAATTTCAATCCGATTATCAAATATCTCAACCCTGATTCCATCCCCCATCAGGTCATAGGCACGATGTATCACCGCATTAACTAAACCTTCTAACCAGGCACCTCGAGGAATAACCGGCATATCAGCGAATTTGCCGTCTTGTCCCAAGGCGCGACGTCGGGGTATTACTTGCTCAATCCACTTAACTACCTGGTCTATTGCCTGAGGTATAGGCAGTTCGGTTCGCTGATCGAAAACGATGTTTTGGCTTTCTCCAGTCAAGCGCTCATTCCCCTGGAAACGACACACCCGGACATAAGCTCCTGGTAGGAATGCGAGTGGAGAATCAGCGAACAGTAAAAATGCCGCATTATTGATGTGTCCATCTTTGTCGCAAAGTGAACGTGAACGAAGCAGGTGCTTTTTCCCGCGGGTAGCACCAGTAGCTTCCAGGAAAGGGGCAATATTTTTTTGAGGTAAATCATCGATGGTGAGGTCGCGGACAGTTTCCGCTTCGAATTGTCTAGCTCCTCGGTCGTACTCTAAACGGCGAATTTCCTCCGAGCTCAGACGCAACGAACGGTCGCCACGACGTAGGTAGCAACTATCGTCAGTACCGTAATGCACCTGGCCACTAGGAGTTACTAAAAAAGCTAAAACAAATTTAGAACCACCATCTTGGAGAATTGTGGCTACTTCCTTTACCTCGCAATCAATCGGCGGACTGCAAAACTGCGCACTGGGAGCAAGGCGTAGCTCGTTAATCTTTTTTGTGTACCTACCTAAGTCTTGAATGTTCCGGTCTTTAACTCCCACTATTGCCGTACCGCCCTCGGCGTTGGCGAATGCAATGAGAGTGCGAGCCAACATTTTTGGGGATACTTCTATCGCTTTACGTTCAAACCACTGATCTTCGTCCCGCAAACATAACTGTCTAGTGCGGTCCTCGATATTGGAAGCAAGAATGGCGTCTATATTGTTCGGCGACATACCTAGAGTATAAACCTGCTGAATATATTTTACTGGAAAATTTTCCAGTAGTTTTCTAGTAGATTTTCCAGTAGGCCATTTATGCAGGTAGACAGGATAGTTATTTTGAGCTACTAGAAAAAGCAACTTTCCAGTAGCTTTCCAGTAGGCAGCCAGTGCCTTCGAGGTCAGCCGCGCTAAGGCACTCGCCACACTTAAGCGATACGATCAACCAAAGTGTCGGCAAACTTTTCCAGCGCGGCTTTAACTTCGTTATCTTCAAGAAATGCAATCGCTGCTTTCGCGTCCTCGCACCAAGAAAAAGCCAATTGCCGGGTACGTTCCAGCACCGCGTGTGCTCGCAGCATTTGCACTACCTGCTCCAGTGCCGCATCATCGCTAACCAAGGTGCCTCGGCTAAGCTCCGCCAAAATCTTTTGCCCGTCCTCATCGATAACCCCACGCGCCGCGTCCTGTCTCAGCAGCAAAATCGGCATAGTATCTACGCCCTCACGCAAATCCGTGCCGGGAGTTTTACCGGAATCTGCGCTATCAGAGGACAGATCAATAACGTCATCTGCCAACTGGAACGCTACCCCGATCTTTTCGCCGAACTGGACTACCGCTTCCGTCACGTCCTCCGAGGCTCCGGAAAGCTCCGCACCAAAGCGCGCCGACTGCGCTACCAAAGAACCAGTCTTATCCGCCAGCACCTGGATATAAAACTCCACCGGATCTTGACCGGATTCCAGGCCAAAAGTTTCGTTCAACTGCCCGCGACATAGGCGATCAAAAGTTACCGCGTGCTGCAACACTGCGTCCGGCCCTAAAGTGGCAACCACTTGTGAGGCGCGAGCAAAGACTAAATCACCTGCCAGTACCGCACGGTTATTACCCCACACGCGTTGCACCGCGTTCACCCCGCGCCTGGTGGGAGCCGAATCCATTACGTCATCGTGGTACAAAGTAGCCAGATGGGTAAGCTCGACAACCACACAGGCACGCAGAATCTGTTCAGAGGAAGGATGCTCACCCAAATGGGAACAAAGGAGCACCAAACCGGGACGCATTCTTTTGCCACCGGCTTTCGCCAAGTGCCCGACAATATCGTCAAGCACCCCGCGGTCATCTGATAGTACCTGGCTCAGGCGCTCCTCCACCTGAGCCAGGCCATCGGAAATCTGATCTTCGAGCTCGTCGATACGCGACTGGGACAAGTTACTCACGGGATAACAATAGCGGTATTTTGTAAAATATCGAGAACTGATCCCGGGAAAATCCCCAGAAGCACTGTCAAGAGAGCACACATACCTATCGCCACATAAGTGATCTCGGCATGGGGAGCTACCGTAGTATTTTCTGCCACCGGATCTAGGAACATGATCTTACCCAGGCGGAAATAGTAGAAGGCAGTAATCGCAGAAGCAATCACCGCACAAATAACCAGCGCAGTTGCCCCGCCTTGTACACCAGCACTAAAGGCTAGGAATTTACCTACAAATCCGGCAGTCAGCGGAATCCCTGCGAAGGACAGCAAGAACAGCATCATGCAGCCAGCTAAAACCGGGTGAGTCTTCCCGAAACCAGCCCATGCGGACATGGAATGTTGCTCTGCAGTTCCGACCCCGTCCTCATTGCTAACCCGAACCAGGTAGATGATCGCGAAGGCACCAATGGTCGCCACCCCATAGGTAAGCAGGTAGAACAGGACTGCCCCATTAGCGTTTAAGGCTCCCTTAGTGAAGGCAATCAAAATAAAGCCGGCATGGGCAATCGAGGAGTAGGCAAGCATCCGTTTGATGTTATCTTGCACCAAACCGAAGAATGTCCCTACCGCCATGGTCAAAATGGCGACTGTCCACAAGAAGGGCTTGAAGTTCGCCTCGAACTGTACCACCACCGTGGAGAAGAAGCGCAGCATCGCGAGGAATGCCGCCGCCTTAACTCCCGCAGCCATGAAACCAGTCACCGGGGTAGGCGCACCTTGATACACATCCGGGGTCCAAGCGTGGAAGGGAGCAGCACCAATCTTGAAGAGCAAACCTACCATCATCAAAGCAGCACCAGTCATCAGCAGTGCCGGAGAAGCTACTCGATAAGGAATCGCTAATGCTAGCTGATCCAACAGCAGGGACCCGGAGTAGCCGTATAGCAAAGACATACCCATGAGCATGAATCCCGAAGCGAAGGCTCCCAGAACGAAATACTTAAGCGCAGCTTCCTGGCTGAGGAGGCGACGGTAACGCGCCATGGCACTCATCGCATATAGGGGCAGCGAAATTATCTCTAGTGCCACAAACAAGGTGAGCATCGAGTTTGCCATGGGGAACAGCATCATTCCCCCTAGGGAGAATAGGCTGAGCGGCAGCACCTCGCTGCGCTGATAGCCACGTCTCTCAGTCTGTTCTTCTTGGAAAGAACCGGGAATATCTGAGGGCTGTCCGGCGAAAGCAGAAACCCGATTTCCGGTACGATCAATCATCGGAAGCAGCGCCAGCAAACCCACAATCAGCATCACCAGCTGGGAGAACATGGAGAATCCATCCACGATTAGCTCTCCGCGTACTAGCCGCTGACCAGTTTGCAGATCGAAGGCCCCGAATGAGGGCGCAAACGCCAGCAAGGCAGCCGCAACTACTGCAACTGACCAGGCACATTGCACGCCCCAGCGCTGTTTTGCGGGTACGAATGCCTCTAGCAGAATCCCGATGATTGCCCCAAAAAGCACCACCAATACCGGAGCCATTAGCGCCCAGTTAAAACCGAGCTCGCTAAAGTCATTAATCACGGTAGCGTTCATTAAGCTCACTTTCCGGTCCCTTCTACTTGAAACGCCACATCCTGGGTGACAATCACCTGATCGGCAACCTGTGACATTGGATCAACCAGCGGTTGTGGATGCAAACCAATCACCAGCATCAGCACGATCAACGGGGCAGCGACTCCCCAACGTTCCCGGTTATCCAAATCTTTAATCGACTTGCGATGTTCCGGAGCCTTTCCGGTGAAAATCTTTTGGTAAGGCAAAAGCACATAAACCGCGCCCGCGACTACTCCCACCAAGCAGAGCACTGCTGCCCACTGGTAGAGGCGGAAGGTACCAATCAGTACCATCAGCTCCGGCACGAAACCAGACAGACCGGGCAAGGCAATGGCAGCTAATCCGGAGATTAAGAAGGTACCGGCAATCAACGGAGTCACCCGCTGCATACCGCCGTAAGCCTCAATGTCTTGGCTATGTCCGCGCTCAGTGAGGAACCCGCCAATCAAGAACATACCGGCGATCGAGAGGCCGTGCGCCACCATATAAACCATGGCACCAGCCAGCGCCACGGTGTTGCCAACATAGATACCCAGCACCATCAGGCCAAAGTGCGCTACCGAGGTGAAGGAAATCAGGCGCATTAGATCCTTTTGCGCCAAAGCCGCCAGTGAACCCCAGATTACGGAGATCACGGCCAGAATAATGAAAGCCAAGGCGGCACGCCGGGAGGCATTCGGGAAGATGGTCAAACATAAAGTGATCATCCCGAAGGTACCGATTTTATCCAAGATTCCTACCAGCAGAGCAGAGGTTCCCGGACGGGCGTTCTCGGCGGTGTCTGCAAGCCAGGTGTGTACTGGCACCATCGGCGCTTTGACCGCAAACGCGATAAAGAAGCTGATCATTAGCGCCATTTCTACCCCGGGGCTAGCTTGCAGCTTTCCGGCCAAGTTCTCTATGAGGTACAGGCTAGCGTGCTGCTCATTAGAGGCCGCAGCCAGCGGAGAGTAAACATAGATTCCCACGATGCCGATTAGCATGACCAGTCCGCCTGCCAGGGAATAAAGCAGGAACTTCATAGCTGCGGCTTTCCGTTTTGCCCCATTTCCGTAGCGGCCAACCAGGAAGAACATCGGTACTAGCATGGCTTCAAATGCCAGGTAGAACACGAAGACGTCACGAGCTGCAAAAATCAGCATCATAAATGCCAGGGTGGCTAAGGTAAGACCCACATACCCGGCGTCATCGTAAGGTTTGTTCTCGCCTTCTACATCATGCGCCGAAGCAATCAGCACGATCAAAGTGAGCAGTGCCGAAAGCACTAGCATTGCCAGTCCGAGGCCGTTTACACCCAGCGCCCAAGAAACTCCCAGGGCGCGAATCCAACTGTGGGTTTCTGCGAACTGGTAGGCGGCCGCTTTACCGTAGTCAAAATTCAGCGCCAGGTAGATGGTGCCCAGCAAGACCAAGGCGGATACTGCGAGACCGATCTGCCGCGCGGCAATCCGTGTTGGCTTTATCAGCCACAGCGCCAAAGCCGCCAGGGCCGGCAGCACTACTAGCAGCGTTAGCACCGGGAAAGTTGAGTTCAAGACTGTAATTTCCATTTATCTTTTCCTCCTGCCCCTAAACCAATTGGCTTCCGACAACCAGGACCAGGGCTACAAGCACGCCGCCCAGAATGTAACTGGCGTATGCACGGATGTAGCCATTTTGTACATGGCTAAGGGCACGTCCTAGAGCCCCAGCACACCAGGCGATCCCCCGAACGATGCCATCTATGAGGCCGCGGTCAGCGCCCCCAACTCCGACAGTAAGTAGCTGTGCCGGTAGCATGGCGACCGACTCGTTAACCGTGTCCTGATACAGATCCACTCGAGCCGCTGTCACCAGGGCGTTGGAGGCCGGAGCAACTTTCGGTACCGGCTTGCGAACGTACATTACGAACGCCAAAGCCAGCCCGCAAAGAACCAGGATCAAAGTGATTACCGAAATCGCGGCGTGGGATAGCACGGAAACCGAAGCGTTTTCCGTAGCAGCTGCAGTGCCAGTAACGGGCTGGAGCCACTGGGTGAACTTATCGGTGAAGCCCAACACCATCCCCATGGCCAGAGAGAACACTGACAGCACCACGATCGGTCCGTTCATCAACCAGGAAGCTTCATGCGGATGCACATCGCTGCCACCGTCAAACTCGGTTGTCCACCGCTTTTCGCCATGGAAAATCATGAAGAACAGCCGCGACATGTAGAACGAAGTGATTCCCGCGCCCACCATGGCGATCAATCCGAAGATCCAAGCCCCAGTGGTTCCAAAGGCCGCCGAGTTAAAGGCAGCTGCGATAATCGGTTCTTTGGAGAAGAAACCCGAGAACGGGGGAATCCCCAAGATCGCCAACCAGGCAATACCAAAACAGATCCAGGAAACCTTCATTACCGTACGCAGACCGCCGAACCGACGCATATCTACCTGCTCGTTCATCGCATGCATTACCGAGCCGGCGCCCAGGAACAACTGGGCTTTGAAGAATCCATGTACGAACAGGTGGAAGATAGCTAGTGTCCAGCCGATGGGCCCCAAACCAGCGCCGAGCATCATGTAGCCAATCTGGGACATAGTGGAGGCAGCCAGTACCTTCTTCATATCATCCTTGGCACAACCCACGATTGCCCCGAACAGTAAGGTGATCGCCCCGACGATTGCCACACAGAGCTGGGCAGTCGGAGAGGCCACAAAGATATCGCCAGAACGCACAATCAAGTACACACCGGCGGTAACCATGGTGGCCGCGTGGATTAGTGCCGACACCGGGGTGGGGCCGGCCATAGCGTCGCCGAGCCAGGCTTGCAGCGGGAACTGCGCGGATTTACCGCAAGCAGCCAGTAGCAAGAACAGCCCGATGGCAGTAGCCCAGCCGCCGGTCATATCCCCAGAGCGAGAAGCTCCCAGTACATCGACGAACTTCATGGAATTGAATTCTGCGTACATGGCCATCATGGCCAGCAGCAGACCCAGGTCACCGACGCGGTTCATTACGAAGGCTTTCTTGGCGGCTACCGCATTGGCTAGTTCGTGATTCCAGAAGCCGATCAACAGGTAGGATGCCAGGCCGACGCCCTCCCAACCGAAGAACAATGCCACATAGGAATCTGATAGCACCAGCGTCAGCATCGAGGCCACGAAGAAGTTCAGGTAGGCGAAGAAACGTCGCCGATCCGGATCGTGTTCCATATAGGCCACGGAATAGACGTGGATCAGAGAACCCACAAAAGTAACCAGCAGTACGAAGGTCATCGAGAGCGGATCCAGGAGCAGATTCCAGGAAAGCTCAATGGTCTCATTTCCGCCTCCGGCCTTAAACCAGGTAAACACCGGAGCTAAAATCGATCTTTCAGCTGGCGCCTGCCCGATCATTTGGCAGAAAATAATAAAGCCGATCAGGAAAGAGCTCCAGGAGGCAGCAACTGCCAACCAGTGCCCCCATTTATCGGTAGACCGACCGCATACCAGCAGAAAAGCGGAAGATAACAGTGGAATCGCCACCATCAGCCAAGCGTATTCCGCTAGTCCCGTAGCCGATACATTTGCCATTTGCTCTGCCGCGGTATTTAGCAACAACGAGTTCATTACTTTCTATACCCCCTAGCGTCCCATCAAACGCACTTCATCGACCGAGGTCGAACGACGCGTCCTAAAGATCGAGACGATGATCGCCAGGCCTACCACCACTTCTGCGGCGGCTACCACCATGACGAAGAAGGCCATCACTTGCCCTTCAATGTTTTGATGCATATTGGAGAAAGTCACCAGCATCAAGTTACAGGAGTTAAGCATCAACTCCACTCCCATCAGGGCGATTACCGCCGAGTGGCGGGTCAAAACGATCACCGCACCGATGAAGAAGAGGATGACTGCCAATACTAGATATGAAGTCAAAGACATTATTCACTGACCTCCGTTTGTGAGGCATCCAGGTTGTATGCGGCCGGCGGATCGCTAGGGGGCGTTCCCTCAATCTTGGGGGTGACTACCCGGGTTTTAGGGGCGTTCAATCCACTAGGAGCGTCTTGGCCGGCCATCCCCCAGGCTCCAGATTTAGCAACTGCTTTCGAGGCCGCAGTGGAGTGTACCCCTTGCGCGGGGTTCGCTCCGAGGTCGGCGCGAATCTTCTCTACCAAGTGAGGTGCCGCTTCTCCCAGCGAGCGGTCAGCGTTGCGGGCACGCAGCGCCGGGGAAACCGAGTTGACGATCGGGCGTTGATCCTCGCCTGAAATGTTGGGAGTGTCGGTCGCGTTAGTAGTTTGGTAAACACCCGCGGCGGGCTGTTGACCGGGATGAATACCCCGTTTAGCATAATCTTCCATCCGCGCCTGCGCCGTCTCGGGCTGCTTAAACAGCTTATGGAGACGATCGCCGTGAGTTAGCGACACCGCCGCGACTACCGCGATGATCAGCAGACAGCCGATTACTTCCATAGTGTAAATATGCTCGGTGAACAGGTTCATCGCGATCTTGACCGGGTTAGAATCGGTGGTACCTTGGGGTGAGGCAGTGGGCATATCCGGAACTTGACCAAACTTTGGTAAATACGCCTTGACTAGCATAACTGCCACGAAAATCGCTCCGAAAGCACCGGCACAAATTGCACCCCAGCGGAGGAAACGGCGGGTGCGGAGGTAGTTATCCGAGGCGGCGACCCCCACCATCATGATAATGAACAGTATCAAGGTCATGACGGCGCCGGTATAGACCACGACTTGCACTACCCCAATAAAGTAGGCCCCCTGCGAGGCGTACATCATCGCTAGGCAGAGCATTACCCCTACCATGCAGATCGCAGAGTGTACTGCGGTTCGGCAAAATAGTACGCCGAGCGCTAGCGCCACCATGATTACTGCCGTGACCCAGAAGAATACGGTTTGTCCCGTACTAAAATCTGTAGCTGCGGCTTGGGCTAGCAATGTCATTGCTGAACCTCCTTAACCCCCGACTGTTTAAGAGTCGGATCGTCTGGACGGTGCTCGGCGACCCAATCACGTTGCGCCTGGGTCACACCGGTCACCTTCCCTCGGTAATAATCACCATCGGTGGTTCCTTCCACCATCGGGTGCGGAGCCGAAAGCATCCCGTCCTCAAGAGGAGCGAGGATCTGATCTTTCTCGTAAATCATAGTTTCGCGGTGATAATCCGCCATCTCAAAATCATTGCTCATGGTAAGAGCTCTGGTGGGACAGGCTTCAATACACATTCCGCAGAAAATACAACGCAAATAGTTGATTTGGTAAACCCGGCCGTAACGCTCCCCGGGTGAATACTGTGCCTGCGGAGTATTAGCGGCGGCCTCTACATAGATGGCATCCGCGGGGCACGCCCAGGCACAAAGCTCACATCCGATGCATTTTTCCAAACCATCGGGATAGTGGTTCAGCTGATGGCGTCCGTGAAACCGTGGTTGCACATGCGGCGCCTCATAGGGGTATTGCTCAGTTACCGTGGGACGGAAGAAGGAGCGAAAAGTAACTCCGAATCCGGCTACGGGAGCGAAAAACTCGCCTAGCGCGCCCTTTTCATCGGGCTCAAAGCTCATATCTTCCCTGGTGGGATTGCGTTTACTCATTTGATTCCCCTTCGTTGGCTACCAGGTGATCTTCCCCGGCACTCGCTCGCACCAAGGAGCGCGGACTGGGAGGTAGTACTTGCCCTGGCATGGGTGGCACCGGATATCCGCCTTTAAAAGCGTCAAAGGGCTCGCTGGCTGCGGCATCCTTTTGTGCGTGCTTTTCCAGGGCTTTGCGATCGGCCTTGCCCCCGGTTATCCAAATAATGATGAGGGCAACTACGAAGACGGCCGCAATCGCCATCATTCTTTGCGAAATACTGCCGATTCCGTAGACGGTAACTACCCGCATTACGACTACCACTACCATCCAGGCGATCGATACCGGCAGCAGAATCTTCCAACCGAGCATCATTAACTGGTCATAGCGAACCCGCAGCAGGGTACCGCGTACCCAAATCATGAACCACATGACCGCCCAAACTTTGATTCCAAACCACAGGAATGGCCAAAGTCCGCTGTTGAGCGCGCCCCCGAGAATCGCATCGCCCCCGGGGAAGCGCCAACCACCCAGGAACAGGGTCACGCAGATCCCCGATACGTTAAACATGTTGATGTATTCCGCCAGGTAGAACCAGGCGAACTTCATCGAGGAGTACTCGGTCATATGCCCAGCGACGATCTCACCTTCACATTCAGGCAAGTCGAAAGGCAAACGGTTAACTTCACCCATCATCGAAATCACGTAGATTACGAAAGCGGGGAAGAGGGCGACGCACCACCACATGGGGCTCTGCGCAGCCACAATCTCCGAGGTTTTCATGGAACCGGAAACTACGAATACTGATACCAGAGACATTCCCATTGCCAGTTCGTAGCTGATCACCTGCGCCGCAGAGCGGGTTGCACCATAAAGCGGCAGGTGCCCATTGGACGCCCAGCCGCCGAGGATAATACCGTAAACGCCCAGACCCGCAACGGCGAGCATATAAAGCACCGCCACATTAGAATCGGTCAGCTGTAAGGGGGTGGAGAAACTGCCAATATGCAGATCGGGTCCGAAAGGAATCACCGCGTAAATGCAGAAGGCACAAGCGGCGGTAATAACCGGTGCCAGTAGATAAAGCACCTTGTCTACATTCCGTTTAAAGATATCTTCTTTAGTTAGTAGCTTGATGGCATCGGCTAGCGCCTGGAAAAGCCCCAGTGGACCGTGCACATTCGGCCCCGGTCGGGTCTGAATTCGCCCCAGGCCGCGCCTTTCCACCCACAGGGCCATGATCACACTGATAATCAGCCATGCCACGATGAATACTGCCTTTATCAAGGTTATCCACCAGGTGTCATTACTGAAATCAGCGGCACCAGTACTACTTGCGCTTAGCAGGATTGTAGTATTCACTGCTGCACCTCCGCATTGGGCTCTAACTGGACTAAGGCGCCACTGGTGACGCCCAAAGATTCATACACGTGTGAGCCGGCTGAACATTCGGGCACCCACACCACACGCTGCGGCATTTTGGTTAGTACCACGGGCAGCTGGATTTGTCCCCCGTCCGTTATCAGGCTGATAGCGCCACCATCTTCGATACCAAACTCTTGCGCAGTTTCCGGGCTGATACGCGCAAACGAGGCGCGCCCAGCCGCTTGCATATCGGTGGCTCCCACCTGCAAAAGACCTTCATCGATCTGAGTCTTATGGCAAGTGATCACCACTTGCTTATCGGGGGGAGTTACCAACTCGGCAGGGGTGGCACCTGCAAACGTTACCCGTTTGCCATCCCAGTCCATAAGTTCATTAGCTTCCGCGTAAAGGGACTTCAGGGAATCAATCCCCAATTCCACTCCCATCACTTGGGCTAGCTTGCCCAGCACTTCCCAGTCCGGCATGTCGTGGGAAACCAGGGCTTGTCCGAAGGGACGCAAACGCCCTTCCCAGTTAATAAAGGTACCGGGTTTCTCCGAAACTGGCGCCACCGGGAATACTACGTCCGCTGCCTGAGCAGCCGGCGTGAGATTCACTTCCAGGGAAACCACGAAGGAGGCCGCAGCTAAGGCTTTTTGCGCTAACTCCTGATTTGGCAGGTCGCGCAAGTCTAGACCGCCGAGCACCAGGGCAGACAGTTCCCCAGAGCATGCGCCCTCTAGAATCTTCTGCGTGTCACGGCCAGGAGTATCTGGCAGTTGCGCATTCCAGGCGGCCGCTAGATCACTGCGGGCTTCCGCGTCCCGCGCATCGCGTCCAAAGGGCAACAAGCCGGGTAAAGTGCCGGCTTCTACTCCCCCACGTTCGCCGCTGCGGCGCGGAATCCAAGCTAGCCGGGCTCCACTGCGAGCTGCCAAATCATTAACTGCCGCTAGTAATCCTGGAACGGTACCGGCGCGTTCGCCAACTACGATTACTGCGTCCTCGCCTTTAAGCCCGGCAAAAACTGTACCGAAGTCCCCTTCGGCCTCTGCTTTTACATTGGCTACTACTTCCGGCTCAGTTCCGGGAGCGGCAAACAGTACGGTGGCGGCAGTCTTTACCGAGGAGGGAGAGGCGAAAGGTGCCACTGTGGCTACCTTTACGCTTCCGGAGCGTACCCCTTTACGCAACCGCAGGAATACGGCACCGCATTCGTCCTCAGGTTCGAAACCTACCAATAGCACTTGACCGGCTTTTTCGAGGTCAGAGTAGGTTACTGGCATTCCTGCACCCGCGAAATAGGCGCCTAAGAAAGTTTCTTCTTCCCGGCCAGCCGCGCGGGTGCGCTGATCAATATCGTTCGTTCCGCAAACAACGCGAGCAAACTTGGACCAGGTGTAGGCGTCCTCGAAAGTTAGCCTGCCACCGGGGAGGAAACCAACTTTTCCTTTCCCGGCTGCTGCCAGTCCCTTAGCGGCGCGATCAAAAGCATCCGACCACGAGGTAGGAACCAGTTTTCCGTCCTCACGCACCAGCGGAGTTTTAATCCGGGAAGACTGGAATTGCCACTGGTAACCAAAGCGATCTTTATCGGTGATCCATTCTTCGTTTACCTCCAGATCCTTTTGCGCTAGGCGTCGGGTGATGGTTCCGCGACGAATATCGGTGCGCAAAGCAGAACCAGAGGCGTCCTGTTCGGTGACTCCCCGAGTGGAAACCAAATCGAAAGGCCGTGCCCGGAACCGGTAACGTTTTGAGGTCAGTGCCCCTACCGGACAGATTTGAATGATATTGCCCGAGAAATAGGAGCTAAACAGCCTGCCTGCCTGGTCTTTCTCGTCCACGCAGGCGCCAATGGCGGCCGGGGAAGAAAGCGGAGCAGGTTTGCCGTGAGAGTCCGAAAGCGCTTCAGCACCGGGGTTGAGGCGAAGGCTCGGGTGAGAACCGTCAGAATCGGAGATTCCCAAGATTTTCTGGTCAAAGGCGCCAATGTTTTCACCCATGAAATCGTGATCGTCACGGGGAGAGGAACCGCCCCCGCGTCCTTGCAAAGCGATGAAAGAGTCGCCCGCAATCTGGTTAGCGAACCGCACACAGCGCTGACACAGCACGCAGCGTTCCCGGTCAATCAAAATCTGGCTAGTAAGCTCTACCGGTTTTGGCCACAGCCGCTTTTCATCACTAAAGCGGGTATGCAAAGTGCCATGCGACATGGCTTGATTTTGCAGTGGGCATTCCCCGCCCTTATCGCAAATCGGGCAATCCAGGGGGTGGTTAATCAACAGGAATTCGGTAATCCCGTGCTGAGCTTTCTGCGCTACTTCCGAAGTCGCGGCAGTTTTTATCTCCATCCCGGCCATCGCGGTCATAGTGCAGGCTGGCTGAGGCTTGGGCATGGGACGAACTACCCCATCACGCCCCGGCATCGCCACCTCTACCAGGCATTGCCGGCAGGCTCCTGCCGGGTCTAGCAGCGGATGGTCACAGAACCGCGGAATATGAATTCCCAGTTTTTCGGCTGCGCGAATTAGCAGTGTACCTTTAGCGACCTCAATGTCCTGGCCGTCAATATTGATTTGGACTTGCTCACTCACAGGGCGCCTCCTTTATTAAAAACCTCCGAGGCAGCGGGCGGGAATGCCTCCCACCAGGGAGTCGTATATCCGGCCTCGAACTCTTCGCGGAATTTGTCGATTCCGCTACGCACCGGGGTAGCCGCTGCATCACCGAGGGCGCAGAAGCTGCGTCCCGCAATATTACCGGCAATATCGTAAAGCAGATCTACATCGCCCTCTTGACCCTTGCCAGCCTCTAAGCGGTGCATTATCTGTTTCATCCAATAGGTACCCTCACGGCACGGGGTGCATTTACCGCAAGATTCGTGCTGGTAGAAATCAGTCCAACGGCTAATCACCCGTACTACGGAAGTAGTTTCATCAAAGACTTGCAGGGCGCGGGTTGCCAGCATGGATCCGGCGGATGCCACGTCCTCGTAAGTTAAGGGGACATCTAAGTCATCGGCGGTAAATAGCGGAGTCGAAGAGCCACCCGGGGTGTAGAACTTTAAGGTGTGCCCCTCGCGAATCCCGCCGGAGTATTCCAGCAGTTCGCGCATGGTAATTCCAAACGGTGCCTCATAAAGACCCGGATGTTTAACGTGTCCAGACAGGTTAAACATGCCGTAACCTAGGGATTTGTCTTGCCCCATCGAGGCATACCATTCCACCGAATTACGGAACACCGTAGATACCTGGGCAACAGTTTCGGCGTTATTGATTACCGTAGGACGAGCATAAAGCCCCTTCACTGCCGGGAAGGGCGGTTTCAAACGGGGGTGACCCCGCTTGCCCTCTAGAGAATCCAGCAGCGCAGTCTCTTCTCCGCAGATATAGGCACCAGCACCGGCGTGGGCAATCAGCTTCAGCTCTCCCAACAATCCGGCATCTTCGGCCTCTTTAATTGCCACTAGCAGGCGGTTATAGGCGTGAACGACTTCGCCCCGGATATAGATAAAAGCGTGATCGCAACCGATAGCCAAGCAGGTGATGGCCACCCCTTCGATAACCGCGTGCGGATTAGCCAAAATCATCGGGATATCTTTGCAGGTACCCGGCTCGGATTCGTCGCAGTTCACGGTCAGGTAACGCGGACCGCCGTCATCGGGTGGCAGGAATGACCATTTCAGACCAGTACCGAAACCGGCACCACCACGTCCGCGCACGCCGGCTTGCTTGACTGCATCCAGAATTTGCGCCGGTTCCATTTGCTTGGCTTTTTCCAGGCCGGCGTACCCGCCAGTTTTCTGGTAGGCCTGCAGCGTCCAGCTCTCCGGCTCCCGATACTGTTTAGTGATAATCGGGGTCAGCGGAACCCGGCGGATCTCAGACTTTCCGTTTTCGCTCACTTGTCCGCCTCCTTATGATCAGCAGAGGAATGCTCCTTGCCGACCGGATCTTTTCCGGCCTCATTAGCAGCACCGCCCGAAGCTGTATCCCCAGCCTGAGCAGCTTCAGGTTCTCCAAACTGCCCGGGGTCAGGGGCTTGCATACCTTGTTCTTCGGCTACTTTTAGTCCCCACAAACTGGCGGGACCGGCAGCCACGCCCTGATTTGCAGTCTCGGGATTAGGGAATCCGGCCAAGATCCGGCTGGCCTCTTTGAAAGTAGGAGCCGCCTCGGATCCTCGCGTGGGATGCACCGGTTTTCCAGCTTTAATATCGCGCACCAATTGCACCGCTGATTCGGGAGTTTGATTATCAAAAAACTCCCAGTTAACCATAACTACCGGCGCATAGTCGCAGCCAGCATTGCATTCCAGTGCCTCAAGAGTAATCTTGCCGTCAGCGGTAGTCTCATCATTTCCGACCTCTAGTTCTTTTTCTAGAGTCTCCATGATGTTATCCCCTCCGAGGACGGCGCAGAGGGCGTTGGTGCACACCCCCACGGTGTATTCGCCGTTAGGGTGCCGTTTGAACTGGGTATAGAAGGTGGCAACCGCGCTGACTTCCGCCCGTTGGCAGTTAAGAATATCGGCGATTAGTCCGATACCGTTGGAGGTGACGTATCCGTCGATGCTCTGCACTAGGTGCAGCAACGGGATCATAGCACTGCGTTCGTGCCCCTGTGGATAGCGAGCAATAATTTCCGCTGCTTCTGCACGGAACTTTTGCTCGACCTCAAAATCGTAAAAACTCATTAGCGATCGACACCTCCCAGGACGGGATCCACACTGGCCAGCGTGACGATCAAGTCAGAGATCGTACCGCCTTGTGCCATTAGGGATAAGGACTGCAGGTTAGCAAAGCTGGGGTCACGGAAGTGCGCCCGATAGGGACGAGTGCCCCCATCTGAGACCACGTGTACTCCCATTACGCCTTTAGCGTGTTCCACCAGTTGCGTGGCCTGGCCAACCGGTGCTCTAAAGCCTTCGGTCACCAACTTGAAATGTTGAATCAGGGATTCCATGGAGTTACCCATGATCTCTTTAATGTGTTCGGGAGAGTTACCTTGCCCGTCGGTACCTACGCTCAGCTGTGCCGGCCATTTGATTTGCGGATCGGAAATCATGACCGGTTCGCCCTCAGTTTCATCAAGGCGATCCAGCACCTGGTAGATAATCTTCAAGGATTCGTAACATTCGTCGAAGCGAACCACAGTCCGGTTATAAGCATCGGACTGGTCAGCTACGGGAACATCGAACTCGAAGTTTTCGTATCCACAATAGGGCTGCATCTTCCGCATATCCAGGGGATATCCAGCTGCCCGCACGGAAGGACCGGTCATAGACATCGCCATATGTCCCGATAAAGGCAAAACCGCTACGTCGCAGAAACGAGCCTTAAAGATCGGGTTCTGCAAAGTCAGATCCTGCAGCTCGTTGATATCACGGCGGGTCTTGGGGAGCAGATCACGAATATAATCGGTGCAGCCGGGCGGCAAATCTTGTGCCACCCCACCGGGACGAATATAGGCGTGGTTCATACGCAAACCGGTGATCTGTTCGAAGATCCGCAGGATTTCTTCGCGTCCTCTGAACCCGATAGTCATCATGGTGGTAGCACCGAGCTCGTTACCACCGGTGGCGATGGCCACCACATGCGAGGCAATCCGGTTTAACTCCATCATCAGGATGCGGATTAGGTTAGCCCGCTCCGGGATTTCAGCGGTTTTCTTTAGAAGTTTTTCTACTGCCAAGCAGTAGGCGACTTCCTGGAAGAAGGGAGCTACATAGTCCATCCGGGTGCAGTAGGTAACGCCCTGCGTCCAAGTACGGTATTCCATGTTCTTTTCGATACCGGTATGCAAGTATCCGGTTCCCACCCGTACATCGCGAACGTATTCTCCATCGAGTTCCACAATCAGGCGTAACACCCCGTGCGTCGAGGGGTGAACCGGTCCGATATTCATCACGACCCGTTCATTGGCGAGTTTTTCGACTTCGGAAGCCATCTCTTCCCAGTCTCCGCCATGCAGATCGTATTGCGGAGTGTCCTCGGTTACTAGACTGTCGAGGGCGGGACCGGCAGCTCGGAGCAGGGGGCTGTTCTTTTCGTCAGTGTATTTCATTTAGCTGTATGACCTCCGAGAATCGGCGGGCGGAACTGTCGCGCCCTTAAATTGCACCGGGATACCGCCTAACGGATAGTCTTTCCGCTGCGGGTGTCCTACCCAGTCGTCGGGTAAAGCAGTTCTGGTCAAACCGGGATGACCGGTAAAGATAATCCCCATCAGATCCCAGGTTTCGCGCTCCCACCAGTCATTTCCAGGATAGGTAGCCACCACCGAGGGAATCCGAGGATCAGATTCCGGGCAGGTAACTTCTATACGCAGCTGGCGGTTATGGGTTGCGGAAAAGAGCATATAGGCTGCGTGCAGCTCTTTCCCGGTGTCATGCGGATAGTGCACGCCGTTAACACCCAGGCATAGCTCAAAACGCAGATCTTGATCGTCGCGGAGCCATCTGGCAACCTGTGGCAAGTGCTGGCGGGCGATAAAAATAGTCAGTTCATCATTGTCGACTACCACTCGCTCGATTACCTGTGCTATTTCCAGGTCAGACTGTTCGATAAGCTCTTCTAAAATATCCACCACTTCATCGAACCAGGAACCATAGGGACGTCCGCTTTCAGCCGGCATCTGGCGACGCAATTGCATTTCAGTGAAACCGGTGGTGTCACCGTCATCGTGTACCCCGAATAGACCATGGCGGGTACCCATATCTGAGCCGGCCGTAAAACCGCGCGGAGCGGTTACCTCGACTGCTACTGGCCCGTCCTCAACATCGGAATGGAGGACTACTGTCTTGTCGTCTTCGCTCACGCCAACAGTCCTTTCATCTGGGAGGTAGGAGTCGCTTCCAAGGCCGCCTTTTCGGCTTTACGGGCGATCTCCAGCCGTTCTTTTTGCGTAATAGGAGTGCGGTAGTGGATCTGATCCCACAGCACCATAATCGCGTGGATCAGGGCTTCGGGACGCGGGGGGCATCCGGGCAGATAGACGTCAACTGGAACCACGTGGTCGCAGCCTTGCACTACCGCATAGTTATTGAATACCCCGCCGGAGGAAGCGCAGGCACCCATGGAAATAACCCATTTAGGCTCCGGCATGGCATCGTAGCAATTGCGGATAATCGGCGCCATCTTCCAGGAAACCCTGCCCGATACAATCATCAGATCTGCATGCCGCGGAGAGGCGCGGAAAACTTCCATCCCGAAACGAGAAATATCGAAGCGCGGGGTGCCGGTCGCCATCATTTCGATAGCGCAGCAGGCTAGCCCCATAGTCACCGGCCAGACGCTAGCTTTACGGTTAAGACCCATAAACTTGTCTAGGCTGGTGAGGGCGACTCCTGCCGGCAGCTCATTATCAAAAGACATGCTGTACCTCTCTCTTAATAGTCCAGTCCGCCGCGGCGCCACTCATAAATATAGGGCACCAGCACCAACACAATGAACAGTAGGATGTCGATCAATACCGGAATGGCCATCACCTGACCAAAATGCCCGATTGATACCGCGAACGGGTATAGGAACACCATTTCCACGTCGAAGACAATGAACGTCATCGCAATCAAGTAGTACTTAATCGGGAAACGCCCGCGGGCGTCCTCGTGAACATTGGGATCAATCCCGCATTCATAAGTCGCCAGTTTGGTGCGGGTCTTGCGCCCCGGGCCGAGAACTGCCGACAGTACCAAACCGCCGACGGCCAGCACAATCGCGACCGCACCCATGATTAACAGTGATGCCGATGGACTCATTTGGCCTCCACATCCTTTTTATCCGCTCCGCTAGCTTTAGCGAAGTTACTGCTGTAGTTTCCGGTTAGATTCCGGATTAGTTGTTCTTTCTGACCGATGTTCTTCATGACGGTATTACCACCTTAGTCAGAATTCGCAGCATCTTGTCGGAGGCTACTCCGCCGCGGCGTTCATAACCATCAGAAAGCATCTTATGGACAAAGCGCATCAGCGCCGGTTTATCCAACCCGTACTTCGTACAGGCATGCATAATTTTGGGATTCTCGATCAGGCGCACAAACACGCGACCCAAACTGTAGTAACCTCCGTATTGATCTTGCAGGTCACGAGGGTATTCCCGGAGGGCGAGTTCTGCTTGTGCGCGCGTGGTACGTCCCAGCGCCTGGATTAAAGCGTCAGCGGCGCGCCGTCCGGCGAACATCCCCGGGGCGATTCCTTCCCCGTTGAAAGGAGATACCATTCCGGCAGCGTCACCGACCAAAAGTAGTCCATTTTCGTAAGCCGGTTTGCGATTAAATGCCATTGGTAAGGGGGCAGACCGCAGCGACCCCACCATATTTTCCTCGGTCAGTCCCCATTCCTCGGGCAGATTAGCGACCCAACGTTGGAAGATCTGTTTGTACGGCAACTTGGTGGATTGGGCTCCCGAGGATACTGACCCTAATCCCACGTTGACCAGCCCATCACCCATCGGGAATAGCCAACCGTACCCAGGAAGCAAATTGGATTTACCGGGTTTGCCATCCCACAGCTCTAGATGCGATTCCATCATGGTTTCATTGCCCCGAGGAGAGCGGAAATACGCCCGCGCAGCTACCGCTAGCGGACGATTCTTGAGGGGGGTACGTCCTTGCCGCGAAGCCAGCCGGGCATTCGCTCCCGAACAATCCACCACGTATTGCGCGCTGAAACTGACTTCCTGTTTGTTGCGAGTCTTAGGATCGCGCTTTATCGCGCTGACCCCGCGGGCATATCCATCACCATCGGTGAGTAAGTCCTGAACCACGGTATTTTCCACCAGCCGGGCACCCGCGGACACTGCCTGTTTAATTAGCCGGTGGTCTAGCTGGGTGCGCTGGCGGGTAAGACCATAGGCGGGCAGGGATCCGTTTTTCGGCCACGGCAAAGTAATCCGATGTCCGCCCCCGATTACGCTCAACCCGTAGTTGGGCTGCCATCCTTCTGCTAGGGGATTAATCCCCATCGCCAAAATTTCTTTAACCGCTCCGGGGGTTAGACCGTCACCGCAAATTTTGTCCCGTGGGAAAGCAGATTTTTCTAACACGAGGACGTCAATGCCGGCTTTAGCTAGGTGATAGGCCGTGGCAGCCCCTGCCGGGCCGGCACCCACTACCAGCACCTGAAAGCGATCGCCTGCAAGCTGATCCGCCATGCCTGAACGCCCCTCCCGTGCCATGTTTCGTTCCTGCCTCTACCTTGATGTCGGTAGGCAAACCGAGGATTTTAGGCAGCCTCCTCACGCCTGTCCTAGGCTAACCTGCTTTTTTATTTGCCTAAAGCCACAGAGGTTTACGCTGGCAAACCTAATTTTTCCAGGACCTAAGTCCATGACATATTCTAAGTGATTAAGCAAGGGATTTATTACTTAATTAGATACGACTTTCAGGAAATCTCCATATTTCCCGGTCATAGCCATTCGTAGTTATCCGAGTAATCAGCTATTAGTTCTCTTTAAATGCGCGATGAATCGCCACCGTTCCTAACGTTAGATTGCGATAAGAGACCTCACCCCAACCATTTTCTTGGATTAGGTGCCCCAAAGTCTCTTGGTTTGGCCAATCCAAAATGGAATCGAACAGGTAAGTGTAGGCATCTGAATCTGAGGAGACCAGGCGTCCGGCAGTGGGCAATACATTGCGCATATAAAGCTCATAGAGCCGGGCAATCAGGGATGATGGCGGAGTCGAGAACTCCATAATCGCCAACTTTCCCCCCGGCTTAGTTACTCGTGCCAGCTCCCGCAACGCCTTCGCCGGATCGTGCATATTTCTAAACCCGAAAGAGCAGGTAACGGTGTCGAATGACTGATCCGCGAAGGGTAGGTCATGGGCATCACCGACCACGAAGTTAAGTTCGGGATGCCGTTTTTTTCCTTCCGCAACCATGCCTGCGGAAAAATCGCAGCAGGTAACTTCGGCGCCTGCGCGGTGGAAGCTCAGGGAAGAAGTGCCGGTGCCAGCGGCGATGTCTAGAATCTTTTGCCCTGGTCGCGGTGCCACCACTTGCTGCAGACAGCGCCGCCAAATCCGATGCTGCCCGAAAGTCATCACATCATTAGTCAAGTCATAACGGGCAGCCACCTGGTCAAACATTCCAGATACTTCTTCGGGCTGCTTATCTAGACCAGCGGCTGCCGGCGGTTTCTTTTCGCTCAAAATGGCTCCTTCTCAGTAGGCATTTGCCAGGTTACTCAGAAACGTTGCCCCAATCCAACCAGGTTAAAACCGCGCCGCTTGGCCTTGGCTTTTTGCAGGGCTTTACTGATCCGGGAGCGACGGCGAAAATCGATCACCGGCCACCCGCGCTGCAAGGCGCGCACCCGCAACCAGATATCAGGATTGATAGCCGAAGGCTTGCCCACCAGGGTTAGTAGCGGCATATCGTTATCGGAATCTGAATAAGCAAAACAGGATTGAAGGTCGTAGCCGCGCTCTGCCGCCAGCGCCTCCACCCGATCCCGCTTGCCTTGGGCGTGCATAAGTTCGGATGCTAGCCGCGCCTCGTAAATCCCATCTTTCACCGCAACTTGGGTGCCGATGCCTCCGGTAATCCCCAGCCGCTCGGCCAACATTTGGGGAAGTTCCGAGGGCGCGGCGGAGATCAACCAAATATCGTGCCCGGCTGCCTGATGTCGTTTTATGAGTCCTTGTGCCTGCGGGAAAAGCTTTTTCTCTAATCGGTCACATACCCGCTGCGAAATGGCCATAATCTCTTCGCAAGTATGCCCGGCCATCACCTGTAAAGCCCGAGTTTTTACCTGTTCGATACGCTTTTGATCTTCTCCCAACACCACATAGAGAAAGGCGTGACGCGCAGCAAAGAATAGGTCGGAAATCCCAAAAAATCCGTGTCTAAAAAGCTCGCGAGTGAGTATCCAGGAACTAGCTCCTCGAATCACGGTTTCGTCAAGATCGAAGAAGGCTGCTACCTTCGGTTCTGCGCTCACGCCTCTAGCCTAACGGTCTAGCTAGGTTTTGCGCACCCTAGTTAGCAAAACCGGTTTGCTAGGGTGGAGGATATGCAGAACCTAACCACGATTCACCTAATGCGTCACGGCGAAGTTGATAATCCGGATGGGGTTTTATATGGACGCCTTCCCGGCTATCACCTAACCGATCTCGGCAAGCAAATGGCGCAGATGAGCGCGGAATACCTCTTGGAAAAGGGCGCCTATTTAGAGGCTATCGTTTCCTCGCCCCTGGAGCGCGCGGTCGAGTCTGCTACTCCGGCCTCTAAGCTATTTGATCTGCCTATTCACACCGATAAACGGCTTTTAGAGTCGATGAATATGTTCGAGGGCGAAGTGGTTAACGGTAACCGCGCCTCCCTCTTCCATCCGCGCAATTGGCCGCGCTACCGTAATGTTTTCCGTCCTTCCTGGTGTGAGCCTTACGCCGTCCAAGCCAGCCGAGTTAAGGAAGCGGTGCGTTCTGCTCTCCATCTGCCGATTACCGATCCTTCCCGCCTGGGCCGCTCCGCCGATGGCGCTACGATTCGCGAAATCTTGGTGGTGTCTCACCAGCTGCCTATCTGGTCTTTCCGCCTGTTTGTGGAAGGTCGCCCGCTCGCGCATATTCCTACCCGCCGACAATGCGCTTTAGCTTCGCTTACTTCTCTGACTTTCTTGGGTAACACCCTGATCAGTTTGGACTACTGCGAACCGGCGGCTCCGCTATTAGCTCAGGCTTCCGATATGGTACCGGGCACTTCCGCCGCCGCTCTAAATCAAGGAAACTAAACGCCAGCCCAGCCCATAATGCGCAGAGTATTTGGCTGAAAATGACCCGGTCAGCGCGGTTACTGCTACGGCGCGGATCGTTGGTAGCACTTTAATCCTCAGAGGAGGGTTTTTCCGGAGGGTTCGCGTCCGGGTCGGCTTCGTCGTCTCCGGTGCCCTCTGTTGAGGTAGTTTCCCCGTTTCCCCAGGTATTTTCCCCGCTGCCAGCGGCGTCCTGCCCATTATCGCGATTCTGCTGATTTTTCGCAGCTCGCCGCTGCGCCTCTTCTTCGGCTTCCCGTGCCAGCTTCTCCCGCCGCATCTTTGCCTCTAAAGAAAACAAGAAATCGGGGTTATCGTCTGGCGCCTGAGGTATCTCTACTTCTTGCGAGCGGGAACCCTGCCCGCTTCCTCGGAAAATGTCCAGCGGATTGCGGGGAATCTCTATCCTGCCGTCAGCGCTTTCGGCTTTGCTCGCCCAAGAAATCACGATCCACGCGAGCGGACCAAAAAGTGGTAAGACAATGATAATTAACAGCCAAAACGCCCGCGGAAGTCGCCCGGGGAGATCAGATTTATCCGTGCGCAAGCAATCTACTAGCGCGTATACCGCTAGCAGAATCTGTACGAGGGCAATAACTACCGCAGCCATGTTCCCAGCCTAACAACTATAAATTTTTTGGTCTGTCTAAATACCGTGGAAAGCCCACTGAACCGCGATAGCCAACCCATACCCCAAGGTGATTTGCCCCACCTGTTTCAAGGTTTTTATCAGCTCTTTCCCGCGCGCTCCCTGCAACACTTTCAGCTGCGGATAACTCACCCAAATCACCAGGGCGAGGCCAAACACTAGCGCTTCCCAACGGACGCTGAAGGATACTACCCCCAGCACCAAAGCCACATAAAGATAGGCAACAAAGAGGTACCGTGAGCCTTTATCCCCTAACTTCACCGCTAGCGTATTTTTTCCGCTCTGACGGTCTCCGGGGATATCACGCAGATTATTTATTAACAATAGGGCGCAAGAAAGTAGCCCGATACCACTGGCCGCTGTCCAGGTGCGCCACGGCAACATATGGGCATGCACCCAGATAGTTCCCTGCACCGCCAAAAGACCGAAAAAGGCGAACACCATCACTTCGGATATCCCGGGCAAATAGCCGTATGGATGTTTACCTCCGGTGTAGAACCAAGCCGCCAAGGCAGCCAGCACCCCGAGCCCAATCAAGCCGTAGCTACCTGCCCAGATACACAGGGCAATTCCACAAATCCCTCCAAAGGCGTAGCAGCTCAAGGCCGCCAGTAACACCGTGCGGGGGGCAGCTAATCCCGCACCGGTCAGGCGCTGGGGCCCTACCCGTTTTCCGTTCGCATCGGTGCCACGAATCCCATCGGAATAATCATTAGAGAAATTCACGCCTACCTGGAAGGCTAACGCCACTAACAGGGCTAATACTGATTTTCCTAGCGAGGCGTGTCCCAGGCCAATTGCCCCGCCAATCCCCATAATCACCGGCGCCAGGGAGGCGGGTAAGGTTTTCGGGCGGGCAGCTTCAATCCATTGTGAACCAGTTGCCATTACGGCTTAGATTCCTTTCTATTCGCGGTGCATTATCGCTTTTCTTCGTTTTCACAGTAATGAAACTTCTTTGACTGTCGCCGGATTATCTAATCCAAGCTTCCCCGGCTGCGACTCGCTGGGTAGCCAGTTGCCGGCAGGCGCTGCGATCAAGATTTCCTTGCAGATCAGTAGGAATTTCATTTACAAGGACGAGGGCGCGGGGGGCATGTGCCCGATCCAGCTGGCCGGTCACCAAGGCTCGCACCAGCATCGCTAAATCGGTGGATGGTTCGGATTCATCCTCGGTAGGAACCGTGGCGCTATGGGGACGGTCTCCCGCTTCGGGACGGTTGCTGCTCCCCGTGATCTCAGTTGCCGCGATTCCCATTTCTTCTAAATCGCCCTCTAGATCCTCGGGCAGAGTTACCGGGGTCGCGGGGGCAGCATCGGCAGCTGGAAAGACAATCTCTCCTTCGGAAGTGGGATTAGCGGTTCCCCGCGCCACCTCGTAGATTCCCGCCGGCAGTTCCCCGGTTTCTGCGGCGGCAACCACATCCACATCGGCTCCCCTGATCTTGGCGGCCATTGCGGCCATCGCCGCTTCCAAGGGAGTTAGTTGCGGCTTCGATTCCTCTACCTCCGTAGAAGGAAGCCCGGCCAGGTCTCGTACTTTTTTAGCATCAACTTTTATGGCGGATCCGCGTGAAAGCCCTGCCGAAACGGCTGGTTTTACCGCTAAATTATGCTGAGGATTTAGCAGCTGCTCCGCGATATCTGATGCCGGCTTGATGACTGCAGTAACCAGGGAACCCCACCTCGGATCTGGTACTCCCACCACTACTACCTGGTCAACTTGCGGTAGATCCTGGATTACTCTTTCCACCAAGGAGGCTTGGATATGAACTCCCGCAGTAGCTATTACATCGCGCATTTTTCCGTCCACGATTAGACGCGACCCGCGCATATGACCCGCGTCTTTGCTACGCATCCAACGCCGCCGTCCTCGCGTAACCCACTCCACCTGTCCAGGTTTACCCAGATAACCGGCCATCATGCAGATCCCAGAAAGCCAAATCCGATCCCCAATAGTAGCTACGTGCACTCCGGCTACTGGTTTGCCATCCAGCACGCACAGTCCACACGATTCAGGGATCCCGTAGCCGGGAATAATATCTATTCCCGCTTCTCTCGCGGCGTACCTTAGACGATCGTGACTAGTTAAACCGGTAACTATCAGTACTGATACCTCGCTCAGAGCGTTGCGCTGTGCAGGAGGAATTTCCAGGAGCTGAGTGAGTTGCTCCTTGGTGATCTGCATATAGATAGGTGCCTGATCTTTGTCGCTGCGATCCTTCGCTCGCTCCACGGCCCTCACAATCTCGAGGGCGCTAGCCGGTGCGGTTTTGGCGGCAATGATCGGAGGAATATTTACCGCAATGGCTCGCGCCAGGATCATCATGCCGTCAATCTCGGTGACTGGAGCGGTAAGAATCCAGCGTCCCGGCCTACCTACCGCGGAATTTACTGCTTCCGCCATATTTTTAATACTGAGCTGCGAGTAACAAATAACGGCACCGCCTGCCGGTGCCGGCAAGGCTAAGACCGCGGATTCTGGCACTTGACGCTTGCGGGTTTCATAGTCTGCCAGTCCCTTCGGGCGACCCGTACTCTTGGGGAAAGGGAAAAGTACTTGCGATTTTTTCAGGCGAGTGCGATTTAGATTAGGAGGGAGATCTGCGTCCCCGGTCATTTGTTTAGCTAGCGCAGAAAGCAAAGTGGAGACGTCTGCCGAAGAATCTGCTACCGGCAGGTAATGAAAAGGAGAAAAGATTTCCATCGTGACTTCCTGGAAGTTAATTAATGTCGAATGCTATTCTAGCCTGTCATTAGCTTAGAGTTCTTAAAACTCCGTAACCTTAACGACGGATAAAGCTACAGGGTGTAGCATTTTATGACTTGTAGCACATGAAAAAGATTAGGCTTCTTCCATCTTTTTGCTATACTTATATAAGCCGGTCGCTCCGGCTATTTTAGGGGAACGTGTGTCAAGATAACCCCTAAACTACAACCTAGAGTCGGTTCCGCATATGCGCAGGAGGGAGCGCGTGGAACCGGCTCTAGGCATTTAAGCTCCCTTATCATTTCGCCGGGGGCTCCCTGCGGGCTTCCGATCAGGGTACACTTGCTGGGCGTGCGCCTTTCGACATTAGCCCACAGATCACGACAGTCGACCTGTGGTTACTACTGGCTCTGCGCTAATCCAGCAAGATCTCTGCTACTTGGGTTAATACCTGAGAGGCGCCGCCAGACACCCGCACGTCCGCGAGGGAATCTGCAGCCGTAGGTCCCCGGTTAATCACCGCTACTTTGGCGCCGGTTCCCCAGGCTTCCCGCAACACCCACAGCCCCGTAAGCACCGCCAGGGAAGTTCCTACCGCCAGCACCACGTCAGCTTCCCGTGCCGCCGCGAAAGAACGATCCATGGCTTCACCTGGGAGGGATTCTCCGAAAAACACGATTCCCGGTTTAATGGTTCCGCCGCAACGCGGACAAGACAGCAGGTTGAACTGGCAGGCACGCGCTGCCTGCTCATCCGCTGCCGCTAGCACTGCCACATTTTTAGGATCGGGATCGTCTTTTACATCCGGATTGAGTTTGCGTAGCTCCTGGTCAATATGGTCACGCGAAAATACTGCTCCGCACCCTAAGCATTGAACCTCCTCAAAACTGCCGTGCAGCAGCTGCACATTCTTACAACCCGCTTTCCGGTCTAAGCCGTCTACGTTCTGGGTGGCGATGCAGTTAATCAGCCCCGCCTCCTCTAGCCGCGCTAAAGCCCGATGCCCCGGGGTGGGCTGCAGCCGCGCCACGGTTTTCCAGGTTTCTTGATTGCGCCGCCACACCCATTTTTGCCAGTACAGCTCACCTAAAAATTGATCCATATCTACGGTGGGCATACCCGATGACCCAGTGCCGCGATAATCCGGGATCCCGGCATCGGTGGACATGCCGGCTCCCGCCACCACAATCGTTTTCTTCCCCGCCATCAAATCCGCTACGGCCTGGGCTCCCGCTTTTTCTTCCTCAATGAACTCGCTCACGTTTTGCCTCCCGCCCTCAGATTACCCGGTTTAGAGGCAGATTACCGCGGATACCACCAGCCTTAACAGGACGCACGCTTTCCATAATCCCCAAACTTTGCTGGTTAACCGGGGAAGTTTTAGCTATTGTCGATAGGAGTCACCTATTTGCCGGCGAACCCCGCTACAATTGGGGAAGGCAATTATCGATGCCGTCTGCAAGAAAGGAAGGGCATCCCTGTGAGACCGACACACATTCTAATTCTAATTCTGGTGTTAATCCTCGTTTTTGGAGCTTCCAAACTGCCCGACATTGCCCGCAATATCGGCAAATCGGCGAAAGTCCTCAAGTCGGAACTTTCAGATCTCAGTGAGGATGACAATCCCAAGCAGGTAACAGCAGAAACTCCGGCACCACAAATTTCGGCTTCTTCTCCGGCGCCCACGCAGAACACACAGGCTTCCTCTCCGGAAGTGGCTAGCGGGCAGTCAGACACCGTGGATTCGCCGGAAACCAAATAGCCTTTCCCCCGATGCCGGGACAAAAAAAGAACAACCCGCAAGCCCGCATGCGGGTAAGCGAACACCTGGTAGAACTGCGAAAACGCCTACTGTTGGCGCTGGTCGGGATACTTATGGCCTCGATTGGTGGCTGGTTCTTAGTTACTCCTACCTTGAACTGGATGCAGGCACCACTACTGGCCGTCAGTGAGCAAGCTCCGCAACTTAACTTCCAAACGATTGGCGCCGCCTTTGATATGCGGATTCAGGTTTCCCTGTGGCTGGGAGTATTGATTTCCGCGCCCTGGTGGATTTTCCAAATTGGCGCTTTTATCGCCCCGGGATTGAAGCGCAAAGAAAAAATCTATATCGCCAGTTTTGGTTTAGTAGGGGTATTACTTTTCAGCGGCGGCGCCCTCTCTGGGATATGGGTAATCCCCAAGGCAGTTGCTATCCTTAACTCTTTCACTCCCGACGGAGCCTTAATGCTGCTAAGGGCAGATTCCTATATCACCTTCTTTATGCGCATGGTGCTGGCCTTCGGCCTGTCCTGCCTGGCGCCCGAAATCTTGGTGGCGTTGAACTTTATGGGGGTAATGACAGCAAAAACCATGCTGAAAGGCTGGCGGTGGGCAGTGGTGATTGCCGCTGTTTTCTCGGCAGTCGCCAATCCCCTGCCTACGGCCTGGCCGATGATCGTCCAGATGTCAGCTTTAATCGGGCTTTACCTGTTGGCAGTGGGGATCTCCGCGATCAATGACTGGATTAAAGCCGGAGGTAGCCTGCGTTCTAACTTCGGAAAGATTTTGCGAAAACGGAAGCATTCCGAGGCATCCTCCGCTTCTAAGCAATAATGATTGCTCGAAATCCGCGCCTATTTTCCTGACCTACGCCCTCGGAAAACAAAGCCTTAGCAAAGATTATCTTCCCTGGTATCGTTAATATTTGAGACGGATGCGCGGCCTTAATCCGGTCGCGGCAAGCGAAAGGGGGAACATGATGGCCGGCCACGGCAAGAAAGACGACCCAGAAAAGATGGCGCGGATGCATCGCTGGTTAGACCAGGTGCGCACAAACCTACAATTGGAGGATAATCCCCTGGAAGCGGTGGAATCAGAACTGCTGTCCTTGATTGGAACCGTAGCCCATGGGCCTTCCCGCCCGGGAGCCCCTTTAACTGCCTTTCTTGCCGGATATCTTGCTGGTCAGGGCGCTGACGCCAAGCAGATTATTGCCCAGCTGCAGGAGCTAGCTGACAACTGGGAAGACTAGGCAACTAGCATCACGCAGAGTAATACAGGCAGGAGGGGTAATGCGCGTCGAATCCGGAGGTGACGAGCCTTCGCCACAGCTACTCGACCATTGGGGACGGGTAGCCGCAGACCTGCGCTTATCGGTTACCGACCGTTGTAACTTACGTTGCAGTTACTGCCTACCGGAGGACGCCGACACCTGGATTCCCCGTCAGGATTTACTGACTCCGGCCGAGCTCGGCCGCCTTACCCAGGTGGCGCTGTCTCTAGGGATTCGTAAAGTCCGTTTAACCGGAGGTGAACCCCTTTTACGCCCCGATTTAGCCGAGATTATCCACCAGATTCACCAGGCATTCATACAGGCGGGGATGCCGGCAGATATTGCCCTGACTACCAATGCTATTGGTTTAGCATCCCGGTTAGATTCATTAATAGCAGCCGGACTAGGGCGCATCAACATTTCTTTAGACACATTGGATCCCGAACGGTATTTCGCCCTCGCAAAGCGTAACCGTTTTCCCGAGGTAGCCACGGCGCTGGACAAGCTACCGGGTAGCGGCCTAAAACCCATAAAACTTAACTCGGTGATCTTAGATCAACAGTCCCTAGAGGAAATACCGGAGCTAGTTCGCTTTGCGCTGCGACGCGACTTCCAGTGGCGCGCGATCGAGTTTATGCCCATTGGCCCCTTAGGGGATTCGGCTGCGATGCGCCCCCACGCTCGCGACATTCTCGCGCGCCTGCAGGAAAGTTTTTCGCTCACCCCGATTGAAACTGACCCGGCGGCTCCGGCGCGCCGTTGGAACGTGGCAGCCGGCAGCGACCATCCTGCCGGGATTATCGGGGTGATTGCCTCCGAATCCGCGCCCTTCTGCGCCACCTGCGACCGCACCCGCCTGTCTGCTGACGGCAAAGTCTATTCCTGCCTGTTTTCTTTATCTTTTGTCGATTTACTTACTCCTTTGCGTCAAGGTGCCTCTAACGATGAGCTGGCTCAACTTTGGCTCACCGCTCAGGCAGCTAAACCAGCTGGTCACCGCGAAATACTAGGGGCAGGACGCAGAACCTATTCTCTTTCTCAGATCGGAGGCTAAGGCGTGATCACCGTACGTTTTTTCGCTGGCGCTGCCCAGGCAGCAGGTGTTGACAGCGCCCAGGTTACGGCGGCTGCCCACCAAACTTTGCGAGAAATTGCCCAAGCAGCCAGCAAGAACGATCTGGCACCGATTCTAGAGGTTAGTTCTTTCCTAGTGGACGGCGCCCTCGCCGATGGTGACACCCCCCTAGGCGAATCCGCCGATGGACGCCAAGTGGATGTACTCCCTCCCTTCGCAGGTGGTTAGAAGATATCCGTCCGAGTGTGCGCGGGGGAGAAGTTTTTCCTCCCGCCCAGTGCCACGGGTCTGGCTCGGTAAAAGCACTCCGGGTTAAGCGTGGGAGAGAAGTTTTTCCTCCCGCCCAAAGAATCGAAAAATGACTTGGTCATTTTTCGATTCTTACGCCCGCCTAGCCTGATCGGATAAAACTTCTCCCCCGCGCAAGCGGTGCATTCCCCATCCTTTGGCGGGCGCGTGGCCGCGGTAGTACTTCTCCCCCACGCAAGGGGCTTTCGGTAACCAATACGGGAAAAATGCACTTAGCCTGCAGACGCGGATCTCTCGCGAGGGATAAATAAAGAACAAAACCTAAATCATCGGATACGCACCAGCTCACCGATTTACAACTAATTCTTTTTTTCGAGACTGGTCAACCTGTCCCCATGCGAAGGTAACGGCAAGGAAAGGAACAAAGCTCAGTAGCGGGGGAGGAGATTTTCCCGAGTAGGTGCGGTGGGCATAAGAATTTGGAAAACGTCGCTACGTTTTCCGAATTCTTGGGCAGGAGGGAGAATCTCCTCCCCCGCTCAAATACAACTTTTACCGAGCCAGACCCGAAACTTAGGGACAGTTTGACCAGTGGTTACTTCCATTGGAGAAGTATTGATCCTTCCAAATCGGCACCTGCGCCTTGATCTGGTCAACGATTTCGGCGCTCACGTTGAAGGCGGCGGCGCGGTGCGGGGCATCAACTACCACTAGCAGGGCGGTTTCTCCGATCTCTAAGCGCCCGATCCGGTGACGCACAAAAACTGCATCCAAACTCTCAGCGCTACCGCCAGTACCCTCGACAGATACCGCGTCCTCGCCCTCGGAAAGGACAATCTGGATCGCGTCCCGAACGGCTTTAATCAGGAACTTTTCGGCCTCCGGATGGGCAGAATAAATCAGGTGGGTTACTCCTTGACCGCCATCGTGGTTACGGACGCAGCCGTTAAAGACTACGCGCGCGCCACTAGTGGCCGGAATACCCACTACCCCCATAGATGAACTCAGATCTGCCAGGGATTCTTCGGTCATTTTTACATCTAATAGCATCTGCCGCCCTCCTGAAGCACTCTACCGGTATTGTATAAGGCAGTAGCTACGGGAAAGGACGCGCATGGTTTTTGAGCGGGATCGCCTCACCGCCACCGTGGACGGGATCGGCGAACGCGGAATTGATTTTCTGCAGGCCGCGCGGGTTTTAGTGGTAGGAGCAGGTGGTTTAGGTTCGCCTGCCCTGGCCTATTTGAGTGCCGCCGGGGTCGGCACCTTGGGTATTTCTGATCCCGATCGAGTCGAACAATCAAATCTGCAACGCCAAGTAATCCATCCCGCTTCTAGCTTGGGGCAAATAAAATCGGTGTCAGCCGCGGCTACTGTCCATGCTTTGAATCCGAATGTGCGAGTACAATTGGAACCGAAAATCACTGCTGACAATGCCCGCAGTATTATCGGCGCCTATGACTTGGTGATTGATGCGACTGATAATTTTTCCGCTAAATATTTGCTTGCGGATACTTGCGCCGAGGTGGGGCGCCCGCACCTGTGGGGAACTTTGGTAGCGATGAATTTTCAGATTTCAGTATTCGCGGAGGGACTCACTTTGCGGGACCTGTATCCGGCGCCTCCGCCCGCGGGAACTACCCCCACTTCTCGAGTAAATGGCGTGCTGGGAGCGGTTTGCGGGCAGGCCGGATCGATTCTGGCAACTGAAGCTATCAAAATGATCGTGGGAGTAGGCGAACCACTGATTGGAAAACTTTTAATCGTCGATGCCGCCAGTGGAAAGTGGAATGTGGTGCATTTTGGGAACGGATCCCCAAAGCCAGTAACGGTATCCGGAAAGGATAAATAATCATGAAACCGGTAGATGAGTACCTGAATCAAGTATTAGCCCAGGTAAATTCGCTTCCACCTACGGTGATGCCAGTTGCGGAGGCTTTGGGTGCTACCTTGGCGGAAGATGTTTTTGCCCGTTTCCCGGTTCCGCCTTTTACTAATTCCGCGATGGATGGGTTTGCGGTACGTTCTGGCGATCTGCCTAACGTCCTCGAAAATACGTCCGCCCCGACGGCTACCCAAACAGAAATACCCGCAGAGCCGGTGCCTGCCGCTGCTCCCAGCCCAGCCGAATCACTCAGCGCCCCGGGAGATGATGGAGCCAAAAAAACTTTGCCTTTAACTTTGCCCGTCGAGGCCGATATTGCCGCTGGCGATAACGGGGATTACCAGCTCACTCCCGGGCACGCTATCCGGATTATGACTGGGGCGCGAATGCCTACCGGTGCCGATACCGTGATTAAAGTGGAGGACACTACCCTGCCGCCTGGCCCACTTGACCTACCTAAAGAGGTCACGATTGAGCGCTGCCCGCGCGCAGGAGCGAATGTGCGCAAGGCAGGCGAGGACGCCGCCGTGGGTGACCTGGTACTAACGGCAGGAACAGTCCTTACTCCCGCGGCACTTTCTTCGGCGGTTTCGATTGGCTATTCAGAGTTACCGGTGTATCGCCGCCCGCGAGTAGCAGTAATCTCTACCGGATTGGAGCTGCGTCCGGCGGGCGCGAGCCTAAAGGGAGCGCAAATCCCAGACTCGAATTCGGTGCTGCTAGAAGCGTTGCTGCGCCGCCAAGAGGTAGTCGTGTCGGGGGTTTACAGTTCCGATGATGAACCGGAAGTGTTCGCGAAAACCCTGAGTCAAGCGGCCCAGGGTGCGGATTTGATTGTCACTACTGGCGGAGTGAGCGCTGGCGCCTATGACGTGGTTAAACAAGTTGGCTTATCCGGAGGTTTAGTGTTTACCAAAGTGGCGATGCAGCCAGGGAAACCGCAGGGATTTGGCACTATTCCGGCTCCTGATGGGGCTAAGGTTTATGTGGCGACTTTACCCGGCAATCCGGTCAGTGTGTTCGTGTCTTTCCACGTATTCGTGCGCCCGGTTTTGACTGCTTTGGCTGGTAAACAGGGGCGCGCGGCGCTGCAGCGCCGCGGCCCCCTATCTGGTGCGGCGCTGCAGACTCGCGCCGCCACTACTAAGGTGGCCTGGAAGTCCCCTGCCGGTAAACGACAGTTCGTGCCGGTACATTTGACCGAGGCAGAGCGGGTAGGCGATACTCCCACGGTTACTCCGACTCACCGTTTAGGGGCGCGTTCGCACTTTGTGGCTTCCCTGCATCAAGCGAATGCGCTGGCAATCATCCCGGAGGACGTAACCGAAGTGGAGCAATGGAGTCTGGTAGATGTGTTGCCCTGTTAGGGAGACATTTATAGCACCAGATAGCAGTCCGGGTACCAGGAAAGAAGAAGGAACAGTTATGGAAGACAAAGCGGCACAGCACTTACCTCACTTAAATGCGTCTGGGCAGGCACACATGGTGGATATTACCAGCAAGCAACCCACAGTGCGCGAGGCGCGGGCACGCGCTTTTGTGCAGTGCTCTCCGAAGATTATGTCGGCTTTGCGAGCCGGAGAAGTCCCTAAAGGGGATGCTTTAGCGGTGGCGCGTATCGGCGGAATCGCGGCCTCCAAACGTACCCCGCTATTACTTCCCTTAGCGCACCCGATTGGGGTGCATTATTGCGCGGTGGATATCCACCTGGCGGAGGAAGGGGTAGAGATCCTCGCTACCTGCCGCACTGCTGACCGCACCGGAATCGAGATGGAGGCACTCACCGCCGCCTCCGTCGCCGCTTTAAACCTGATTGACATGGTGAAAGGGGTCGACAAAATGGTCTCTATCCGCGAGTGTTACGTCCTGGAAAAACGAGGCGGACGCTCGGGAACTTGGGTACGCCCCAGCTGCGAGCAAGATGCTACCGGGAGGGATGTAAATCATGACTAGTTCACCGCAGCATCTCAATGGGATGATTGTGCTGGCAGGCGGGACGGGAAAACGTCTGGGCGGGCGCAGTAAACCTGATCTGCTGATTGCCGGGGATCGCCTTATCAGCTGGACACTGTCTTTCTTGCCGAAAGTTCCCACCGTGGTGGTGGCTCCCGAGGGGCTTGAGGTTCCCGAAAAGGTTTTCCTCACTATGGAGGAGCCCCCCGGTTCGGGACCGGCAGCCGGGATAGTTGCAGGCTGGCACCGTTTAGCTGACTCGTTCGTGTTTTCGCCCTCCGATATTATCGGGGTTTGCCCGGTTGATGCTCCCCTTTCCGGTTTTGCTTTGCGGCAGCTGGGCAGGCAACTCCAGGAGATAAATGAGGAGGAACCGGGAAAAGAAAAGATTCTTTTAGGGCAAGTTGGAGAGGTTACCCAATATGTCCTAGGGGCGTTTACTGTGAGGGCGCTCATGGAGATGGCGCGATCTAATCCCTTAAACCGTTCAGTGCGGGGATTACTAGGTGAAATCGGTTTCACCACCCGCGAGATTTCCCCTAACTATGCCCGCGACGTGGACACTCCGGCAGATATTCCCCCGGTGACCGAACTGCTACGCATTTCCCGTTAGAGGCGCGAGATTACCGGGTCAGGTTGAGCGAGGGTTGAGCGGGGGAGTAGATTGTCCCTCCTGCCCAAGAATTCGGAAAACGTAGCGCCGTTTTCCGAATTCTTATGCCCACCGCGCCTGCTCGGAACAATCTACTCCCCCGCAAGGGGCGCGGCCGGTAAAAGATACGAGAGGGGCTTGAGCCGAGCTTTGCGAGGCTCATGGGGTCCCCGGAGTGCTTTTACCGAGCCAGCCCCTTGAGCATTAGGCAGGAGGAAAAAGTATTGCCCGCTCCGGAACGAGCTACTCCCCCGCGCCTCTTGGGGGCGCGCCCGAATATTTAATCCAGGGGGAAAGCTTCGGGATCTAACTGCTCTAATAGGTGCGGCAAGAGGGGGCCGAGGACGCTAAGGGTGTCGCGCACTCCACCTCGCGAGCCGGGCGCATTCGCCACGATCGCGCCCTTGGCGCCGCGTGCGGTAATTCCCACCAGGGCGCGCGAAAGCGAAGCGAGCGGAGTGGCTTTTAAACCCTGCTGACAGATTTGCCAGGCAATCCCATCCAAACGCGCCTCCAGCAAGGGGGAGGTGGCTTCCGGTGTCAGGTCACGTTCAGTAATCCCGGTACCGCCGGTAGTGATTACTACCCGCGCGCCCTCAGCAATAGCGTCGCGAATTTCGTTTTGCACCGACTCGATTCCGTCGCTCACTACCCGCACTCGATCAACATCGATTCCGTACTTACCCAACAACTCTTGCGCTAGCGGTCCCGACTTATCGGGACGTTCCCCGTTTTTACAACGATCTGAAACAGTTATTACCGCCCCTGCTGTGCGCCCGCGTAATTTTTGCAGTTTTTTCTCTTTTAAATGCGCATGCGGGTCTACTGACAAGGCGAATTCCTCCTACCAATTACGCAAATGCAAGCTTGCGATTACCTGGATATTTTTCCACAAACTGGGTCATCACCATACAAAATAATGTTGCGTTAACCTGCATATACTATTCCGAGGAATCATAACACGGAAGTTGCGAGAAAAATTTGAAAGACTGCAGGGGTTACCCAGCATTAAAGGAAGTTTTTAGCAATGGAAGCTATGAAGAAGTCTAAATATGTACTAACCGACTGGGAACCGAACAATCCGGATAAATGGAACTCTGGGCTTGCCTGGCGCACCCTGGCGATTTCCACCTATTCCCTAATTTTGGCGTTCACTGTATGGTTCCTGGTCTCCGCAATCGCCCCCAAACTTAACGAGATCGGATTCGACCTCACCAAGGCACAGCTTTATTGGCTGACCTCGATGCCCGGTCTGTCCTGCGGGTTCTTGCGTTTAATCTATACTTTCTTGCCGCCCATCGTGGGTACCCGCAAACTGGTGGGCTGGTCTTCAATCCTCTATATGATTCCCATGTTGGGATGGTTCTTCGCGGTACAAAACCCGAACACCCCCTATTGGTGGCTACTAGCTTTAGCTTTCATGTGCGGAATCGGGGGCGGTTCCTTCTCTGGCTACATGCCTTCCACTGGATATTTCTTCCCCAAGCGACTCTCGGGGACTGCTTTGGGACTGCAAGCCGGGATCGGCAACTTGGGGATGTCAATCATTCAGCTGGTCGGCCCACTGCTAATGGGATTCTCGTTATTTGGCCTCACCTGGATGAGCCCCCAGCAGACCGCAGACGGGGCAAGTATTTGGGTATCTAACGCCGCAATCTTCTTCGTACCCTGGTGCATCGTGGCCGCTATCTTGTCCTTCACCCTGCTACGTGACGTACCGATTAAAGCCAATATCCGCCAGCAGCTCGACATCTTCAGCAACGCCAATACCTGGTACATGACAGTGCTGTATGTGATGACCTTCGGACTATTTTCGGGGCTATCGGCAGTATTCGGTCTGCTCATTAATGACAACTACGGTGCCGAATCTCCCCTGAAACTGGCGGTCACTGGCGCCTCCTTCGCCTTCCTCGGGCCGCTGATTGGTTCGGTAGTCCGCATGGCCTGGGGGCCTTTCTGCGACAAAATGGGCGGAGCGATCTGGACTTTCATTTCTGGGGTGGGAATGGCAATTACCCTAGCTGTCGCCGGATTCTACTTAAGTAACCCCCACGGCATGAGCGACTTTTATGGTTTCCTGATTGCCATGCTGGTGATGTTCTTCTTCGCTGGCCTGGGCAATGCCGGCACCTTCAAACAGATGCCGATGATTATGCCGGCTCGCCAAGCAGGCGGCGCAATCGGATTCACTGCCGCAGTAGCGTCCTTCGGTCCCTTCGTGGTGTCGGTTGCGCTCACGATGATTTCCCCGGCCGTCTTCTTCTATGGTTGCACCGTCTTTTGCATTATCGGATCGGCACTTTGCTGGTGGCAGTACGCCCGCAAGAATGCACCCTTCCCCGGATAACCAATTATTCCCGAGGGCGCAGCGTCGTCCTCGGAACCAAAACTTAGTAAGCACAAAAATCAAAGGAAAATAAAATGGCTGGTTCTTCGTTATTAAAACTAGGTGCGAAGCTTAGGCGCGGGCAGGTAAGCCAGGATGCTCGCCAAATGTTCCTGGTCGGGGGACGCGAAGCGGATGCGTTCTATCGACAACGTTTCAGCCATGACAAAGTGGTGCGTTCTACTCACGGAGTTAACTGTACTGGTTCTTGCTCCTGGCGGGTGTTCGTGAAAGATGGGCTAATCACCTGGGAGGCGCAAGCGGTCGACTATCCGACTACCGGTCCGGATATGCCCGACTATGAGCCGCGCGGCTGTCCGCGCGGAGCCGCGTTCTCCTGGTACGAATATTCCCCAACCCGGATCCGGCACCCCTATGTGCGCTCAGTACTGCTAGATGCCTACCGCAAAGCAAAGCAAACCCATCCTGATCCTGTTGATGCTTTCCGGGCAGTCGCCTCCGATCCGGCAGCCTCCGCCGCCTATAAATCGGCGCGCGGCAAGGGCGGAATGGTGCGTACCAGCTGGGAGGAAGCCCTAGAAATCGTGGCAGCCGCCAATGTGTCCACCATTAAAGACTACGGCCCAGATCGGATCGCCGGATTCTCGGTGCTCCCCGCCATGTCGATGGTTTCTTTCGGGGCAGGTGCCCGTTACTTGCAGTTAATTGGCGGGGTAAACCTATCTTTCTATGACTGGTATGCAGATCTTCCGGTAGCCAGCCCCCAGGTGTTCGGAGATCAAACCGATGTTCCCGAGGCCGGAGACTGGTTTAACTCCTCTTACCTGCTGGTTTGGGGTTCTAACCTGCCGCTCACCCGCACCCCGGATGCGCACTTCATGACCGAGGCGCGTTACCACGGGCAAAAGATGGTGTCGATTAACCCTGACTATTCTGATAACACCAAGTTTGCGGATGAATGGCTGCGGGTTAATCCCGGTACCGATGGGGCGTTGGCGACCGCGATGGGGCACGTGATTCTAAACGAGTTCCACGTGGGTAAACAGTCTCCCTATTTCTTGGACTATATGCGTAGCTATACTGACTCTCCTTTCCTAGTAAAGCTAGAAGAAACTCCCGAAGGGTTAGTGCCGGGCAAATTCTTAAGCGCTGCTGATGTTTCCAGTCTGCCGGCAGAAGTTAAAGAAAAACCAAAACCGGAGTTCCGTTTCCTGGTGATGGATGCCGACGGAGCCGTCAAGGATCCGGGTGGAACCTTGGCTGACCGTTTCACCCCGGAAGGTAAAGGTCATTGGAACCTAAAGATGGAGGGGGTAAACGCCCAGCTCAGCCTATACCAGGAGGGCGGGGAAAGCGCTGAAATCACCCTACCCCGCTTTGATCTGGTGGCCGGGGAAAACAAAGGTAGCTCTGTGGGTGCCGGCACCATTAAGCGTGGAGTGCCGGTTCGCAAGATTGACGGACACCTGGTCGCCACCGTTTACGATATTTTGCTCGCTCAATACGGAGTCAAACGCACCGGCCTTCCGGGTATTTGGGGCAAAGACTACCAGGATCCTTCTACCCCGGGGACTCCCGCTTGGGCGGAAGAAATCACTGGAGTACCAGCTAACGCCACCATCCGGATTGCTCGCGAGTTCGCGCAAAACGCCCTCGATTCTAAAGGACGCAGCCAGATTATTCTAGGCGCGGGTACTAACCACTATTTCCACTCTGACCAGATTTACCGCACCATCTTGGCACTGACTTCGATGTGCGGCACTCAAGGGGTTAACGGTGGCGGCTGGGCGCACTATGTCGGTCAGGAAAAGGTGCGGCCGATTACCGGCTGGACCCAGTATTCATTTGCTCTGGACTGGCAGCGTCCGGCGCGGCAAATGATCTCCACCGGTTTCTGGTATTTAACCACCGACCAGTGGCGTTACGATTCCCTAACCACCGACCGTTTAACTTCTCCTGCGAGTGCGGCGAAGGTTCCCACGCAAAACATCGCGGATTCTTTACTGGAAGCCACTGAACGCGGTTGGATGCCCGCATACCCGCAGTTCAACCGGTCTTCTTTGGAGCTGGGACGGCAAGCGCAAGAATCCGGGCAAAAACCTGCGGACTATGTGGCCGCACAGCTAGCTGCCGGAAAGCTAGAGTTCGCGGCTAAAGATCCGGATAACCCGGCGAACTACCCGCGCGTCCTCTTTAACTGGCGTACTAACCTGTTGGGGTCGTCTGCCAAAGGTACCGAGTTCTTCTTACGCCACATGATCGGCGCCGATAACGATGTCCAGGCCGAGGAAGTACCGGAAGACCAGCGTCCTCGTAACGTACGTTGGCGCAAGCAGGCCGCGAAAGGCAAGCTGGATTTGGTAGTGACTGCGGATTTCCGTAACACTTCCACCACTTTGCATTCTGACGTGGTACTTCCTGCCGCCACCTGGTACGAAAAGCACGATCTATCCAGTACCGATATGCACCCCTATGTGCATACTTTCAATGCGGCGATTTTGCCGCCTTGGCAAGCACGCACCGATTTTCAGTTGTTCCAAGATTTAGCACAGCTGGTCTCCAAGATGGCGGGCAATCACTTGGGTACGCAAACGGACGTGCTGGCCGCTCCCCTGGGGCATGACAGCCCAGATGAGCTGGCTAATCCCGCGGGAGTCGTGGTACCCCGGGAGGAATGTGGCTGGGTGCCGGGAGTCAATATGCCGAAGATTATCCCGATTGAGCGTGATTACACCAAGATCGGGGAGAAATTTAACTCCCTGGGGCCGGTTATCGAGAAAATGGGGATGGGCACTAAGGGTGTGCCTTTCACCCCTGATAAAGAACTGCGCGAAATGCGCGAACAGTTCGGAGAAATTGAGACTGCGATTGGCCCGCGTCCGCGCCTCGACACCGACCAGATTGCTGCCGAGTTTATTTTGAAGTTCTCGGGCACTACTAATGGACGGCTGGCTACTCAAGGCTTTGAGACTCTCACGGAAAAGGTGGGCGCCGCTGGAGATATGACCGAAATGTCGCGCGGGCACGCTGATTACCAGATCACTTTGACTGATGTGCAACAGGCTCCTAAGACAGTGGTTACTTCCCCCGAATGGTCAGGTAGTGAGCATGGAGGCCGGCGTTACACTGCATTTAGCCAAAACGTAGAGTACCTCAAACCTTGGCACACCCTCACCGGCAGGATGCACTACTATCTGGATCACGATTGGATGTGTGCCTACGGGGAATCCCTGCCCACCTATCGTCCTCCGCTAGATTTGCATCATCTCTTTGGGGAACCTGCGCCGGGCATGGTGCGCGGGGATGGTACCCTCAGCGCCGAGGTCGCAGTTCGCTACCTCACTCCTCATAACAAGTGGGCGATCCACTCCCAGTATTTCGACAACCTCTATATGCTAACTCTGGGTCGCGGCGGCCAAACCGTGTGGATGTCCCCGCAGGATGCCGCCAAGATCGGGGTACGCGATAACGAATGGATTGAAGCCCATAATCGTAACGGAGTGGTTAGCGCCCGTGCGATTGTGTCCCACCGGATCCCGGAGGGCACCGTGTTTATGCATCACGCGCAAGAACGGATTACCCACACTCCGCTTAACCAGTCAACCGGTAAACGTGGCGGTACCCATAACTCTCTGACCCGCATTTTTATTAAACCAACCCATTTGTTGGGCGGATATGGACAGTTCTCTTACGCCTTTAACTACACCGGTCCTACCGGCAACCAGCGCGACGAAGTCACCTATATTCGCCGCCGTAGCCAGGAGGTGGAGTTCTAAATGTCAGTGGCAGTTTGCATTTTCTCTAAAGGAGACCAGTCATGAAAGTAATGAGCCAAGTGGTCATGGTTATGAACCTGGACAAGTGCATTGGTTGCCACACCTGCTCGGTGACCTGCAAACAGGCCTGGACTAATCGTACCGGCACTGAATATATGTGGTTCAACAATGTGGAGACCCGTCCCGGGCTCGGCTATCCGCGCACCTGGGAGGATCAAGAAAAATGGAAGGGCGGTTGGCGACGCACGGCCTCCGGCAAGTTAGTTCCGCGATCGGGTGGCAAACTAGCACAACTGGCTAAAATTTTCGCCAACCCTAATATGCCGCAGATAGACGACTATTACGAGCCCTGGACTTATGACTATGACAAGTTATTGTCCGCTCCGGCGGGTTCTAAAGCGTTACCGGTGGCGCAGGCGCGCTCCCAGATGAGCGGCAAGCCCTTAAAGAACATTGAGTGGGGGCCGAACTGGGATGACAACCTGGCCGGATCTACCGAAACCATGCAGGATGACCCCATCCTCAAAAAGATGAATCAGCAGGTAAAGACGGATATTGAAAATTCGTTTATGTTCTACCTGCCGCGGATTTGTAACCACTGTTTGAACCCCACCTGCGTGGCCGCCTGTCCCTCGGGAGCAATGTATAAACGCACTGAGGACGGGATTGTTCTAGTTGACCAGGATGCTTGCCGCGGCTGGCGGATGTGTGTTTCCGGCTGCCCCTATAAGAAGGTTTACTTCAACCATAAGAGCGGCAAAGCTGAAAAATGCACCCTCTGCTACCCCCGGATCGAGGCCGGTGACCCTACGGTTTGCTCCGAAACCTGTGTAGGCAGACTCCGCTACTTGGGGGTTATCCTCTATGACGCAGATCGGGTCAGCCAGGCAGCGGCTGTCAAGGAAGAAACCGATCTCTACCAGGCACAGCGCGATGTCATGTTGGATCCGCACGATCCGGAAGTGATTGCGGCTGCGCGGCAAAGCGGGATTCCACAGTCCTTTATCGACGCCGCACAAAAATCTCCGGTCTATAAATTGATCGTGGAATACTCTTTGGCGTTACCGCTCCACCCAGAGTTCCGCACTCTGCCGATGGTTTGGTACATTCCCCCGCTATCGCCGGTAGTAGAAGCAGTTACCGCTTCGGGAGCCGATGGGGAGAACCATAAGATCCTGCTGACCGCTCTCGCCACTATGCGTATTCCTCTGGAGTACCTAGCAGATCTATTTGCTGCCGGGGATCCGCGACCGGTGGAACGCTCCTTGCGACGCTTGGCCGCCATGCGATCCTATATGCGCGATATCAATCTGGGCGATCAGCCGAATCCAGATATCCCAGCGGCGGTAGGCATGAGTGAAGAGCAGGTAAAAGCTATGTACCGGCTGCTATCGATTGCCAAATATAAAGATCGCTACGTTATTCCCACGACCCATCCGGAAACTGCCCGCACTCCCAGTGAGTATATTTGTCCGGTGGGTCAGGGGGCGTCCTCGGGCAAAGTCCCGGTGGAAATCGGGAGGGCACCGCGGTGACTTCGAAGGTTTCTTTTATCCCTAGCCGGCAGGAGGCGCCTCCGGTAAACGCGGTGTCACTCGCGCCAAAGCAACGCTCGGCTGCCCTTATGGCGTGCGCACTGCTCTTGGATTACCCCGGCGATAACCTAGAAGAAATCCTGTCCCAGGTAAAGGCGGAAGCTGAACTCCTACCCGCGGAGATCGGTCACGAACTCGGAGAGTTTTGTTCCTGGGCACACATGCGCGGGGTACGCGGGGTGCAAGAGGACTACGTGGATACTTTTGACCGCAAACGTCGCTGCGCCCTGGAACTAACCTACTATGCCACCGGAGATACCCGGCAACGCGGGATCGCGCTGACGGTGTTCTCGGATTTATTTAACGCCGTAGGTTTCGAGCCTCCCCACCGCGAATCCCTACCTGACTATTTGCCGCGGGTTTTAGAGTTAGCCGCCCGCTGCGAGGGCGAGGATTTGTCCTTGGTCTTAGGCGCAATCGCGGCTAGCCGCGAGGGTATCGAAGTATTGCACGCTGCGCTCTGCTCGTTGGATTCTCCCTGGCAGAAAGTGGTCGCTGCCCTACGCATGGTATTGGGGGAAGCCGATAGTGAAACTACCGAGCGCATGGAGCGCCTAATCCGTCAAGGCCCGCCTACTGAATTGGTGGGCTTGGATGACAGTAATAACTTGCCGTGGCCACAGTTAGCCCCGGTTGAATCAGACACCGCGAGCGAAGGGTGAAGTAATGGACGTGTTGTTTTGGGGAGTTTTTCCCTATATTTGCATTACGCTACTAGTTGCCGGTCTCATTTGGCGTTACCGCTCGGACCAATATGGATGGACTTCTGAGTCCTCGCAGCTGCGGGAAGCTAAAATTCTGCGACTGGCTTCTCCCCTATTCCATTTCGGAATCCTATTCGTGCTGTTGGGGCATTTTATGGGGCTATTTATCCCCGACTGGATGACCGAGTCAATGGGGGTCTCCCAGCATCAATATCACCTATTAGCCACCGTTGGGGGTACCGTAGCCGGGATTGTGGCGCTGGTGGGCTTTTGCGGTTTACTCTGGCGGCGCTTCGTTAACCATTCAGTACGTTTCGCTACTACCGGTCGCGACCTAGTTGCCTATGTGTTTTTGGCGATTCCTCTAACGCTGGGGGCGATAGCCACTGCCGTCAACCAGCTCTTTGGGGCTGATGGCGGTTACAACTACCGTAAAACGATTTCGGTGTGGCTGCGATCCCTGTTTATGCTGCAGCCGCGAGTAGATCTAATGATGAATGTGCCCCTCAGCTTCAAACTGCATATCATTGCCGGTTTGTTGCTACTGGCAGTCTGGCCTTTCACCCGTTTGGTGCACGTCCTATCCGCTCCAGTGGGTTACGTTAGCCGTCCTCCGATTGTTTATCGTTCCCGTCGTCCGGCTCCCGCGGCTAGCCCTGAACAGCCAGGTTGGACTCCGGTACGGGCTACTGCTGCCGGTGGTGAGGACGCTGGCGGGGCGCCTGCACAGGGGGCTTAAATCAGATCACTTTCCCGAGGGTGCCGGTTTGCTTTTTAAGTAACCCGGCACCCTCTATAGGTTTTATCATTAGATATTTCCCCGGACACCAGCCGTTTTACTTAACTATCGGCACCTGATTCTACTTTATTCTATCAGGAGTTTTATTTTAATTATCCCCGTATAACATCTATTTTTATGGCATTTTTCCCGTTTCTGCGATATCCTACTTTTATGCCAAATTATCGTATATCTACTATCGCCAATCTTTTGGGGGTCAGCGATGACACCATTCGTCGTTGGCTCGATGAAAATTTAATCAAAGCAGTTAGCGGATCTGGCCCTAAGCGGGTAGACGGCGCCTCAGTAGCTCGTTTCCTGCAGGAGCGTCCCGCCGGGACCCTATTGGGGGAAGATCCCAATGAATCGATCCGTAACCATTTCCAAGGGCTAGTGGTTGCCCTGAAAAAAGGTCAGGTGATGAGCCAGGTAGACCTGCAATGCGGACCCTACCGGGTAGTATCCCTGGTTTCTACCGAAGCGGTAGAGGAACTGAACCTAGAGATAGGTTCAGTAGCAACCGCCCAGGTAAAAGCCACTAATGTTTCGGTACAACTTCCGGAAGGAGATAAACTGTGAAAAGATTTCGTCTGGTTGCGTTAGCAGCCGGGCTCGCCCTCGCGCTGGGAGCTTGCTCGTCCTCCGGCGGCACTAAAGCCGAAGAAAGCAAAGCTCCAGCAGAAAAAACCCAGTTAACAGTCTTCGCGGCGGCCTCGTTAAATAAAGCTTTCCCGGAAGTGGTAGAGAAAGTACTAAAGAATTCAGATCCCAATATTGAAGTAAAGTTTTCCTTCGAAGGTTCATCTACCCTGGTAGATCAGCTAAAGAACGGTGCAGCGGCGGACGTGTTTGCTTCTGCTGACGAAAAGAACATGAACAAAGCTACCGCTGCGAAGCTAGTTAGCGATGTCAAACCCTTCGCTTCGAACACTTTGGAACTAATCGTCCCTAAGGGGAACCCCGCCAAGATCACCGGGCTCAATGCTTCTTTGGAAGGCAAGAAACTGGTGGTGTGCGCCGAGGGCGTGCCCTGCGGTAATGCCACTAAAGAACTGCAGGAAAAACTAGGGGTCACCCTGAAGCCGGCATCTGAGGAACAGAAAGTTACCGATGTGCGCGGCAAAGTGGAGAGCGGAGAGGCCGATGCGGGACTGGTTTACCGCACCGATGCCCTGGCTGCCGGTGACAAAGTGGAGATTATCAAGGTTGAAGGCATCGAGCAGGTAGTTAACGCCTACCCGATTTCTTTGGTGAAGGATTCTAAGAACCAGGAAGCCGCGAAGAAGTTTATCGAGGCGGTGCTATCTCACGAGGGGCTAAAGATCCTCGAAAACTACGGTTTCTCTGCTCCGCTGTCAAAAGATAAGAACTAAAGCTTCCCTTGCGTAAGTCTTTTGGAGCTAATCAAGCGGCGGGATCCCCAGCTTGGCTGGCCGGTCCCGCCGCCTTAGCGCTACTTTTCCTGCTGATACCTTTCGGCGCCTTAGTAATGCGGGTGCACTGGGGGCAAATCCCCCAACTCCTTGCCACTACCCAAAGCCAAGATGCCCTGTGGTTATCTTTAAAAACCTGCCTGATTTCTACCACGCTGTGTATCGTGTTCGGGGTGCCCCTGGCACTGTGGCTTTCGCAAGCGCAAAATAGCTTCATTCCCCGCCTGGTACGCACCATCGTAACTCTGCCCATGGTATTACCACCGGTAGTCGCCGGTTTGGTACTGCTGATTACCTGGGGACGCATGGGGATTTTAGGGTCAAAACTGGATCTTTTAGGAATTCAGATCGGTTTCACCACTCTCGCGGTAGTTATCGCCCAAACTTTCGTGGCAATGCCCTTCCTGATTACTTCCCTCGAGGGCGCGCTGCGCACTCGCGGTTTCCAATACGAGGCTGCGGCTCGCGGACTAGGGGCTTCTCGCACCCGCACCCTACTGCAAGTAACTTTGCCCTTATCAGCACCGGCGATCGTTTCTGCAACCGCCTTAGCATTTTCTCGTTGCCTGGGAGAATTCGGCGCGACCATAACTTTTGCCGGTTCCCTGCAAGCTATCTCTCGCACCTTGCCTCTGGAAGTTTATTTACAGCGAGAAACTGACACTGACCTAGCGCTTTCTTTATCCTTAGTGATCATTGCCCTGGCGATTGTGATGGTGGGCGGCACCCAAGTGCTTTCCGACTATTGGTATGCGCGCCTAATGGGACAACACCAGCAAAGCGCAAACACCGGAACAGTTGGTGCGATCAGTGGCTTGTCGAAGAAAAAGCGAGACAAACAAGCCGGACCCGGAGTGCATTTAGATGCAAAAATCGCGGTTCGGCACCTAGATGTAGATATAGATTTTGCCCCCGGTTCTGCCACTGCCCTGCTCGGCCCCAATGGTGCCGGAAAGTCTACGATTATTTCTCTCCTAGCGGGCATCCTAGTACCTGATTCTGGCTCCATTAAATGGAGCCGAAATCAGCCCCGGATCGTGCTTCTCGCCCAAGATCCCGCCCTATTTCCTCATATGTCCGTGCTGAAAAACGTGGTTTTTGGGCTGCGCTGTCTGGGGATTGAGACGGATCGTGCAGAAAAACTAGCCCGCGCTCAACTGGCGGCAGTAGGAATGCAAATTTTGGAGAAGCGGCGTCCCAACCAGCTTTCCGGGGGGCAAAAGCAGCGGGTAGCTATTGCTCGCGCCATGGCAATTGAACCCGATGTGGTGCTATTGGATGAACCGATGGCCTCCCTGGATGTGGAAGTAGCCGATCAGCTGCGAGTATTACTGCGTGAACGCATTGGGGGAGCTACCACTATCCAGGTCACCCACGACCTAACAGATGTGATTGCCCTCGATTGCCAGGTAGTAGTACTAAAGCATGGCCAGGTTACCCAGCGCGGTTACTGGCGGGATCTGTTTGAGGAAACGCAAGATCGCTTCTTGCAACAGCTCACCCGCAAAGCCCAGCTTGATAACGCCATCAAATAGGGCTGGACTTTCCCCACCCCAAAGTTGCCGGTTAGGAAAAGATAGTGATGGCAACCGGGTAGGGACTACCTTTCAGCAATAGGTAAGCTAACAGCTATGAGCATTTCCGATCCTGCCCAGGCTCCCCAGGTAAAACCGTCTTCTTCGCAACCTTCACCATTTGTAGAGGATGCAGTCCCTACTCCAATTACTGCCGAAGATCGCTTAATCGCCGATTTTACTTCCAATTTGCATTCGCACTCCCGCGTACTGGTGGGATCGGGAGATGATTGCGCGGTTTTGACTCACCCCGATTCCCGCTCTGTGATTTCCACCGATGTGTTGGTAGAAGGGGTACATTTTCGCCGCGACTGGATGAGCCTGGAACAAATCGGGCGGCGCGCCGCCGCCCAAAACGCCGCCGATATTGCAGCTATGGGGGCGAGTGCCCATAGCGCTGTCGCCGCGGTAACCATCCCCAAGAATATGGGTAAAACCGAGATTGACGCCCTCGCTGCCGGATTGGCTACTGGCTTAGAAAGCTACGGGTATTCCCTGGTGGGCGGAGATCTATCTTCGGGGCCGTGCCTACAGGTAGCAGTTACGGTGATTGGGGATTTAGAGGGCCGCCCTCCCCTATTGCGTTGCAACGCGCGATCCGGTGACCTAATTTATTTCGCGGGTAACCTGGGGAAGTCTGCTGCCGGTTTAGCACTGCTAGAACGCTTCCAGAGCCCCCAGGAGGCGATAGCTGCCCCTACCCTACCCACGGAGCTGCGTGCCCTCGCCATCGAGGCATTATCCTGCTACCAGGTGCCGCAGGTACCTGCCGACCTCGCGTCGAAGTTAGCTGACGCGGGAGCACACGCTCTGATGGATGTGTCTGATGGACTTAGTCGCGATGGCGCTAAAATAGCTGCCGCCTCTGGGGTAGTGCTTAATTTGTCCCGCTCCCATTTAGAAGCATATGCCCAACGCCTAGCGGGCTTAGCAGATTTCTTGGGCGCCAATAGTTGGGATTGGGTCTTCGGGGGAGGCGAAGATCATGGCCTGCTGTGCAGCGCTTCCGCCGGGTTCGCGGTTCCCGGTTTTACTGCTATCGGTGAGGTGTTACCCGCGAAGGCCGACAAGTATGCGGATAACAGAACTGGAGGTAGGGAAAGTACTGACCAGGATTTGGCGAACTCGCTTAACCCATACCTGTTAGTTGATGGTAGTCCCTATGATCAGCAGGGTTGGGATCACTTTTCTGGCTAAAACCTGTAGCGTGAAAATAACCGAAAATGGTGGCTCCGACCGGCATCGATCCGGTGACCTTTCGATTTTCAGTCGAACGCTCTCCCAACTGAGCTACAGAGCCTGGGGTCCTAATAAGACCTGCGACCCAGACGGGACTTGAACCCGCGACCTCCGCCGTGACAGGGCGGCGCGCTAACCAACTGCGCCACTGGGCCATATTCATTTATCTTCCACCTTTCGGCGGATCGTACCCCCAACGGGATTCGAACCCGTGCCGTCGCCGTGAAAGGGCGGTGTCCTAGGCCTCTAGACGATGGGGGCCTTGCGGCCTAGCCTAATGGCCTCGGCTCAGACTTGAATAACTTTACCGGCATTGAGCAACTAAAGGCAAAGCGTTAGCCTATGAAGCCTCTCACAACTTAGATTCACCGCTGAATCTAGGAGTTTAATGACTGCATTTTTCGTCGGTGAAACGTAATCTAGATATATGCAGCTGCAACCTTTAGACACGTCCTCGTCAGATGAAACCGTCGAACAAGTTTTTGACTGGTTAACTAGTCTCGCGGGCATGGGCGTGGGGGTGCTAGCGGGTTTTGTCCTGGCTTTAATTACTATTGGGATTTTAAAACTGCTGGCTAAGCGCGAACCCTTAACTCAACTGGTACTCAATCGCGCCACCCGCAGCCTCTTTGTGACTCTGATGATCCTGGGAGCCTATCTTGGCTGGAAATACACTACTTCCGGCCTAGAGATTTCCAGCTCGACTGGCATTGGCCGCTTCAGCCAAGGACTGCTAATCGCGGTCATATTGGCTTTCACTTTCTTGACCACGCGGATTTGCTACTTGATTGAAGATGTGGCGGTTAAAGCTAAGCGCGAGAAACCCTCACGCAACCGTTCAAAAATGCTTACCCAAGCACAGGTGATTCGCCGGCTACTGCAAGCAGTTGTAGTAGTGGTGGGGATTTCTAGCGCCATCCTAACTTTCCCATCTGCCCAGGTGGCGATGAGTTCTATGCTAGCCTCGGCGGGGGTAGCCTCGATCGTGGCCACTTTGGCTGCCCAGTCAACTCTGGCCAATGTTTTTGCCGGGGTGCAGATGGCGCTTTCAGATGCCCTCCGGGTCGGCGACAAAGTTCAGGTTCCCGGTTTAGACGGGACAAAAGAGCTGGGTACGGTAGAAGAAATCACCCTCACCTACGTGGTGCTAAACCTCTACGATGAACGGCGCATGATTGTGCCTTCCACCCATTTCACCCAGCAAAAGTTCGAAAACTGGACGCGTAAACACAGCCAACAGTTAGGGGTAGTCGAATTGCAATTAGACTACTCTGCCCCCATTGACTCTATTCGAGCACAAGTGGATCTCTTACTTTCTGGAACTGAGCTTTGGGATGGGCGCAGCGCCAGCGTCGAAGTATCCGATATGACCGTCGACTGTCAGACAGTTAGGATCTCAGTGTCGGCAGCCGACAGTTCTGATTTATGGGTATTGCGCTGTTACCTGCGGGAACAATTGATTCAGTGGTTGGTGAAGGAAGTTCCCTGGGCTTTGGTTTCTCGCCGGATTCAACCGCAGCAAGTACGCTACCTAAGTCGTGACCGTTCCGATGAAGAAGTTCATCGTTTGGCTCGCAAATTGGTGGGCGAGAATAATTTTTAGAAAGGATAAGTTATGAGTGATTTCAATCCCCGCCATGCAAGTGAAACTGATTGGCGAGCCCGCCTAGATGCCAGCGAATACCATGTTTTGCGCGAAGCCGGTACTGAACGCCCCGGCACCGGTAAATACCTGCATGAGAAGCGACCGGGCATCTACCGTTGCCGCGCCTGCGGGACAGAGCTATTCCGTTCCGATACCAAGTTTGATTCTCACTGCGGTTGGCCCGCATTTTTCCGACCCGAGGACGCCGCGGTCACCTACCATCAAGACTCTTCCCATGGCATGGAAAGAACCGAGGTGCGTTGCGCTAACTGTCAAAGCCACCTGGGTCATGTTTTTGAGGACGCACCTGACATGCCTACGGGACAACGTTACTGCATTAACTCGATCTGCCTAGATTTTCAGGCCGAATAATATGCGGATTATCAGTGCAAATCTGCAACATGGCACTCCCCCAGCGGGAAAAGCTCCATCTCGAGATCACTGGCAAGTATTGGCGGAACAGTTTAGCGATTATCACCCCGATGCCATTTGCCTGCAAGAAGTCGATTTCTATCAGGCACGTTCCGGTTTTGTAGACCAAACCCGCGCCCTGGCGGATGCATTAACCGAAGTTTCTGGGAAGAAGTGGCAGCAGCGATTTTTGAGTTTTTTCGCTGGCCAGATTCTGTTAGGGCTCCGCTTACCGGTAACGCTACCCAGCGAATCCCTCGGAAAATCGCGTAATCCTTTCCGCGCCGATCGACCGTTGCTTGGAGGGTACGGGGTAGGACTGCTTACCCCCCATCCGGTGCGGCGCTGGGTAAGTGCCAAACTCGGTTCCGCCGCCCCCAGGATAAATATTTCCAGCCCGGATCCGCGTAACTGGAAGTTTTATGGCGGGCAGACCCGCAGCTTGCTTGGAGCCGAAATCACTACCCCGCAGGGACAGTTTCTAGTGGGCGACACCCATCTGGATCTCGGGGTAGACACCGCCAAACGACAACTAATCCGCTCGTGGCAGGGAATGTCGCTACTTGCTGGCAAGGCAACCCCGCTGCTAGTTGGCGATATGAATCTGCGCCAGGAGGTCTCGCGCACCGTTTACCCCTATTTGACTTTCGCGAGTGCCCCCACTTTCCCGGCAGATCAGCCCCGATTCCATATCGACCAGCTATTCGCTCCCCCCACCTGCCAAGTTTCACAGGTGGACACTATCGAGATGCCAATCTCTGATCACCGCGCGCTATTTGTAGACATACAGCCCTAAGCGGATCAAACCATGAGCAAAGCTGTTAATCGACTCTGCCGAGATTGCTACTGGTCGGCAAAGCAGTTGGGTTTTGCTTTGTTGCATCGCCGTAGGGGTGCTTTCTACTGCGCTGCCTTTCCCCTTAGAGCAAGTGGCGCTACGCCGTTTCGGTCCTGATATATTTTCGCTGTTAGCATGCTTAATGCCGGCAATTAGTGAGGTGGTCAGCATGATTGGCCTGCGTCACCTGCTAAATTGGCGGGAAATAGTGGGTTTACTGTGCATTTCCTTGGCAGTCGCTTTTGCGCAATACCGTCCCGGGGTGTTAAACAGTAAGCGTAAGCATTATAACTAGTAAGAAAATAACGAGGGACAAAAATGGGCATCATCGGTTCGATTATTGTTGGCGGCATTATTGGGGCTCTAGCGCGCTTCTTCATGAAGGGCAAGCAGAACATGGGGACGATCATCACCATCATCATCGGTATGGTTTCCGCTGGCCTGTCTGACTGGATCCTAGCCAAGGTTATTGGCGACGGTCACGGCTTTATTAGTTTTATCGTGGCGATCGTGATCGCAGTTGGTTTGATTAGCCTCTACTTGGGAATCACCAACAAGAAGACCAAGTAACTGCTTGCCACTTGGATGTTTTAGTAGTTTAGACTGCTAAAAATTTTTACTCTGGGCTGCTGCTCGGCAAAATGATTTGTCGGGCAGCAGTTTTTTCTATTGTTCCCCATTCGGTTTACCTACAACCAGGCTGACCCTTAAAGAAGAAATTCAAACCCTCATGTATTTACTTGAGGGTTTCGTTAAGCACCTACTCACGGTCGCAGTCTCCAGTTGCTTCCCGAAAACATTCGCTGTTGAAAACCTCTCCACGACTTGGTGATTATTCTACTTTTTAGGAGTTATGTCACTGGTTATCCCCAGGCTACCTTGAGATCTTGCCATTGTTGCAGCTAGTAGCTTCAATACCGTTTCTACCAGTCAAAACCCCTCATACCCTCGAGGTTTACCTGAGGTTAACTAGAAATAATTTGACATTTCAGGTTATTGGGTTAGTAAAAAAATAAATATCCACAGGCAATATCCACAGGGTTGTTAACTGGTGTAAAATCGCAGCAATATCTGTGGATACTGCCTGTGGAAAATTTACCGGCTTATTCGTTGAGAGTTCGTCCCGTCAGCGTCTCGTAGATTTCTTGATAACGGTCAGAAGTTTGCCTTACCACATCCGCGGGAATCTGCGGGGGTTCCTGCCGTTTATAGGGCTGCCACTGGCACGCGTCAGAATCGACCCAATCACGCAATATCTGGGTATCTAGCCGGGGATTACGCTTCCCCACTTCATAGCTATCGGCATTCCAAAAACGTGAAGAGTCGGGGGTGAGAACCTCATCTCCTAATACCACGGCCTCGCCCCCGTAGGGTAGCGCGGAACCAAACTCGAACTTAGTGGATCCCAAGATCACCCCCCGATCCCAAGCAATCTTGGCCGCCCGCTGGTACAGATCAAGCGAGTAATCGATGATTTGATCCACGCGTCCACTGCCGACTAAGGACTGTAGCGCTTCCCATGAAACGTTACTGTCGTGTCGTCCCATCTGGGTCTTAGCTACCGGATTAAAGACTGGTTCCTCTAGCTTTTGCTCCTGTTGCAACCCCTCGGGCATCCGCGCACCCCCGATAGTGCCTTTAGCTTGATATTCCCGCCAAGCTTCACCCGCCAGGTAACCAGACACATGACATTCCAAGGGATACATATCGAGACGACGGCAAATCATCGCTCGACCCGCCACCATCTCCGGTACCGAAGAAGTAGAGAGAAAGTGGTTGGGGATCGCATCCCCGAGCTGTTCTAACCACCAGGTAGTTAGCTGGGTAAGAGCAATACCTTTACCGGGAATTTCCGTAGGAAATACCTGACCATAGGCACTGAAACGGTCAGTAGCCACAATCAACACCGTGTCGGAATCATGAGCCGACTGCCCCGCCGGATAGTAAACTTCTCGCTCTTTACCAGAAAATAGATGGCGCCATCCACGCAGCGCCGGAGTATCACTTGACGACATATTTATCATTCTTCCATTTTTTATCTCGATTTGGGAGGGCTGTTGACAAATCTTATTGGAATTGGTGAGGTTAAGGTAGCAAAATATTACTTATTTAGGTATCCCTTAGTAAGAGGTGGCGTAACCGTGCATCAACACACTTCTACCAGTGAATCTACCAATGAATCTACCCGCACGCGACTGCTAATTGCCGCTGGGATCACCTTGGCGGTGCTGGTTGCCCAGCTAATCGGCTCCATTATTTCCGGTTCGCTAGCTTTAGCGGCGGATACCGGACACGTGGCCATTGATTCGATAGGACTATTCTTAGCTGCCTTCACCGCTACTTTGATGACTCGCCCTGCTAGCGGCGAACTTACCTACGGATATGCGCGTCTAGAGGCAATCGCGGGCGGGATCCAGGCCGGGATGATTATGATCATCTGTACGATCATCGGCTACCAAGCAGTTATCCGCCTGCTTACTCCCACTCCGGTTGACGGCACCCAGATGGCTGCCTGGGCGGTGGCTGGTTTACTGGGTAACTTGGCATCGATGCTGGTAATGCTGGGACGCCATCGCGATAATTTAAATATTAGAGCCGCATTTCTAGAAGTTTCCGTAGATGCGATTTCCTCCGTTGGAGTAATCGCTGGCGGAATTATTACCCGTTTTACCGGCATCAACCGGATTGACGCCGTAATCTCCTTGCTGATTGCGGGCGCGATGCTGCCTCGCGGCTACAAGCTGTTAAAGGAAGCGGGCTCGATCCTGCTCGACCGCACTCCGCACGAATTGAAGATCGCAGAAATTAGGGAACATATTTTGCAGGTAGAACATGTAACTGGAATCCATGACCTGCACGTGTGGCCGTTGAACTCACAAACCGTGCTTTTATCAGCGCATATAATTATTGCTAAAGAATGCTATCGTGATGGCCACGCCCTGGAAGTGTTGAACCAGGTAGAAGAATGTATGAAAACCCATTTCCCACGCAAGATAGAACATTGCACCCTGCAGATTGAGCCCGAAGGGCACGCTGCTCACGAAACATTAAAACACTAGCTGCGCAATCTGTGTAGTTAAGCAAACCGAGACTATCGCGCTACCACCGCGATACCGCGGACATAGAAGCGTGAAAAGGCGGCCGGAAACTTTTTTTTTCTGGCCGCCCCCTCTTATTTTCCTAAAAAGAAAAGAGGTAACTCTCCGTTAGGTGGTTACTTCAGTGCCTGCAGACGCTCACGCAGTTTAGCGAGCTCCTCGGAGATGGCCTTGGGCAGCTTGTCACCGAACTGCGAGAAGTACTTCTCGGTGTCCTCGGTCTCGGCCAGCCAGGCATCGGGATCGATGGCGAACATCTTGTCCCAGTCTTCCTGACCCAATCCGGTGCCTTCCAGGTTGAAGTCCTCGAACTTGGGGTAGTAGCCAGTCGGTCCCTCAATCGCGTCAACCTTGCCGGAGGCACGGCGTACGATCCAGTCCAAAACGCGAGCGTTGTCGCCATAGCCCGGCCACAAGAAGCTGCCGTCCTCGTCCTTACGGAACCAGTTAACCTGGTAAATCCGCGGGAACTTGTCGCCGACCTTTTCTTGCATTTCTAGCCAGTGACCCCAGTAGTCAGCCATGTTGTAGCCACAGAAGGGCAGCATAGCGAAGGGATCGTGACGTAGGGATCCCACAGCACCTTCAGCAGCAGCGGTCTGCTCGGAGGCTACGGACGCACCAATGAATACGCCGTGTGCCGGGGAGTACTGCTCGGCTACCAACGGAACGTTAGAAGCACGACGTCCACCGAAGAGGATAGCGGTGACCGGAACGCCTTCGGGAGCTTCCCAATCGGGGCATACGATCGGGCACTGCGCAGCCGGAGTGGTGAAACGGGAGTTCGGATGAGCGGCCTTTTCGCCAGATTCCGGAGTCCAGTCATTACCATGCCAATCGATCAGGTGATCCGGGGTGTCTCCGTCGATGCCTTCCCACCAGACATCGCCATCGTCAGTCAAGGCTACGTTGGTGAAGATGGAGTTTTCTTTCATGGTCTCCATCGCCATCGGGTTGGTCTTGTAAGAGGTTCCCGGAGCAACACCGAAGAAGCCAGCCTCGGGGTTGATCGCGCGCAGCGTACCGTCCTCACCAGGACGCATCCAGGCAATGTCGTCACCAACGGTTTCGACTTTGTAGCCGGGGATGGTCGGCTGCAGCATGGCCAGGTTGGTCTTGCCGCAGGCGGACGGGAAGGCAGCGGTCACGTGGTACTGTTCGCCACTCTTTTCGTCGGTTAGACGCAGAATCAGCATGTGCTCTGCCATCCAGCCGTCACGGCGAGCCATCGTGGAGGCGATACGCAGAGCGTAGCACTTCTTGCCCAGCAGGGCGTTCCCGCCGTAACCGGAACCGAAGGACCAAATTTCATTGGTTTCGGGGAAGTGGGTGATGTACTTTTCGTCATTGCAAGGCCAGGCTTCGTCAGTCTCGCCCTCAGCCAGCGGCTTACCTACGGAGTGAACCGCCGGAACCCAGGGACGTCCCTCGTTGATGAGATCCATCGCCTTAGCACCCATACGGGTCATGATCCGCATGTTGCAGACCACGTAGGGGGAGTCACTGAGTTCGATACCCAGCTGAGAAATCGGGCCACCCAGCGGTCCCATGGAGAAGGGAATCACGTACATGGTGCGGCCAGCCATCGCGCCGTCGAACTTTTCATTCAGGGTCTCGCGCATCTGCTTGGGATCTGCCCAGTTGTTAGTGGGGCCAGCATCCTCTTCCTTTTCACAGCAGATGAAAGTACGCGACTCTACGCGCGCCACATCGGAGGGTAGCGAGCGAGCCAGGAAGGAGTTAGGACGTTTCTCCGGATTCAAACGGGTGAACATCCCGGTTTCTACCATGAGATCGGTTAGGCGAGTCCATTCCTCTTCGGAACCATCGCAAAACTCAATCGCTTTCGGTTTCGCCAGTTCTGCAACTTTAATTACCCAATCAACGACCTCTTTCGGCGCGTTCTTCGGGGCGGCAGCTAGCACATCTTTCTCAGTCACTGTCATTTATCTCTTGCCTCCTGCGGCACTCGACACGGCAACACACAGTTGCTATTGCTTTTCTATTCTCCGTCATCGCTGCCACTTTCTCTACCGAGAGCGTCTAAAAATTTCCATAAATTACTATGACCTGGCTCATATTAAGGGAAACTTTAGGCCATAGGACACCTTCCCGATTGGTTTTCAGCTAGGGAAGTGAACCTTTTACCATCGGCATAAGTAATTCTTTACAGTATGATTAAAAATAACGGTTACGCGATAATCGGGTTTATAGCCGCCACTCAAGGAGGTAGCGAGGGTGAAGGGCAAACGACTTTTGGCTCTAATTCTACTTCCCTGTGCGATATTGCTGGCGGGTTGTGAAGCTAGCACCCAAATGCAGATTTACGGCAATGATACCTATTCGTTTAGTACTCATTTAACGCAGCCGCGAACTACTCAAGATATTAAATGTAAGGATCAGATTCCGGGAATCGAGGACTACCTCAAAACTTCACAAGTCGAGATTAAAGATAAATCCACTGATCAGGTTTCAGACTGTACGATCACGGTGAAGGCACAACATATTTCCCAGGCCAAGAAGCCGTTTGTGACCATTAAACATATCGGTGACAGCTACGTGGCGAAACTTGCCCCGGTGCAAAGCTTAGATTTCTTAGATGCCCAAACCGACCAGTTCCGCCTGACAATTACCTTCCCCGGCCCAGTGTTAAAAACCGACACCTATTCCGGGGCGACAGCAGAAGGCAACACCGTCACTTGGACGACCCCGCAAGCTCTCGTCAAAGGTTTCGAGGTACGAGGACAAGATCACCCGGGGATAACGATGAACCAAAAATGGGGAATCGGATTTTTGGTTATTCTGCTAGCACTAATAGTGGCGCTAGTGATTTTCCGCAAACATCCACGCGTCGCCCCTATTTGGGGCAAGCTAGCGCAAGCAGGAAAGAGATTCGCTGGCGCCTGCCGCAAGTTACTCCTGCGCACTTTGAGCTATTTAGATCTGGGAGGATCCGCCTCTGGACATCGTTCCAAACATTCACGTAAACGCCGCGGTAAATAGGCACTTATTTGACCCCCTTCAGCATCTCCCTTTATCCTCAACACCGATAAACTCGGTGATTCCTGCCTGATGCAGCCACTCGGACTCCAATTTTTTGAGAATCCGTTACTGTCCGCACCTTTGTCTTTACTTTTCGGTTTGTCCCCAGGGATCGACCGGACTCTGGTTTCCTAGGAATGCCATTTCTTTTATTGTCTCCCCTGCTCCCCATTCACTAAATCTAGGTGTACTTCGCAAACAAACCCGCAGGAGCCAGTCGTGCAAACAGATCTACCAACACCAATGCCTGCCAGGCAAGTACCTGGTGATACCGACCCGACCTGCCTATTGTGGGGATTTAACCTGGGACAGTTGCAATTCCTATCCCAGGTACTCGGAGTGTCTAATATTCATTTCACCACCCAACTGCCGCCTCCTGCTGCCAGCTTAAGTACAGTTATCACCCCTGCTAGCACCAATTTAAGTTGGCTTTCCTCCCCGCTTCCCATAGTTCGCGTAGATTTTTCAGCCAGCCCACCGCCCCTGCCCCAAAGAAGCTTCACCCCTCCTGGAAGCCCCTTGCAACGCCCCGGGGTTTTTCGCCTCCCATCCCAGGTAGGAGCTTTTCTCTCGCAGATTGATCAATACTGTTATCCTTCCCGAGGACGCATCCTCAATATCTTCGGGTTACATCCAAAAAGTGGCACCTCTACCATTGCGTTCGGGTTAGCAAACAGCGTTAAGAACTCGATTTTTGTAGATGCCAGCTGTCCTTTCTCGGACTCAACTTCGCGCCAATATTCACCGGGGATGCGCAAACTCGGTTTTCCCGCTATTAGCAACTTTTCCTCTTCAGACTTGGAAGCGGACCTGTTAGTTTCCCGCTTACGCGAGGTTTTACCCGGGGTACAAAATACGCGTTTTCTCCAGCTCCACCGCGGTGATCTCCGCCAGCTACCACACCTTTTTTCTTTGCTAATTCGTGCATTTTCACTGGTAGTTATCGATTGGGGACAACTTGCTTCTGTGGAAGACCTAAACAATTTACCCGGGCATATTCTGGTAGTCAGGGATTACTCGCAATCGGCAATTAATCGACAGGTTCTGCAACGAATCCATCAGCGCAGAATCCCGCTAGTGACCAATCGCGTCCCTAACAGAATTGTTCCCCCTAGCAGCGACAATCAAAGATATTTCGTGCCGCATTGCCGGGAACTAAAACGGCTGCAAGCTCAAGGCCTGGGCAGTTTATGGCCGAAAAACTTGCAAGTAAGGTTGGCACAGCTACTGCGAAATCTGATGGCGGTAGCATGAAGGCTTTCAAAAAATGGCTATCGGTCTTAAAGCCAACACCTCGGCATCCCGTAGCTTCCCAAACTGACCGGGACAACCGCCTGCTAGTAGCCTCGGGTGCAGCTCCGGCAGAAGTGATCCGCCAGGCAAGCGCGCCAGCAGCAGGAACCGCTCACCTGCTTGATAACTTGGCAACAATAAATGCAGAATTATCCGGGTTTGGCCCCCAGCTGGCATCCCTGCTTCAAGACCCGCAAGTAACCGATGTTTTAATCAATGGACCAAAGCAAGTATGGGTCGATAGTGGCGGGGGTCTTTGCAAAACCAGACTGGACTTTGGTTCCAACAGTAATCTCCGTTCCTTAGCAGTCCGGTTAGCAGGAGCTGCCGGAAAGCGTTTAGATGATGCCGCGCCGATCGCCGACGGCACGCTGCCAGATGGCATTAGGCTCCATGCGGTACTGCCGCCTCTAGCGGTGCCCTCTCCGGTTATTTCTTTGCGTTGCCCGCGCGCAAAAGGCCTAAACTTTACCCAATTGGTGGAATCGGGAACCGTGTCTGCGCCCTTAGCGCCGGTTTTGACCGCCCTAATTTCCCGGCGTGCTTCCTGTTTTATTTCCGGAGCCACCGGTTCGGGGAAAACCACGCTGCTGTCTGCCCTGTTGGAATTGGTGCCCCCCAACCAGCGGATTGTATGTATCGAGGAAGTCTCCGAGCTTTTTCCTTCCCATCCTCACTTAGTTCACCTGCAAGAACGCAGCGCCAATGTGCAAGGGGTAGGCGCGGTTCCCATGTCAAAGCTGGTGCGTGCGGCTATGCGGATGCGTCCGGATCGGATTGTACTGGGGGAATGCCGCGGTCCGGAGGTACGGGAAGTACTGTCTGCGATGAACACCGGGCACGAAGGCACTTGGGCAACGGTACATGCCAATGCGGTAACTGAGGTTCCTGCCCGTCTGGTGGCACTAGGAGCGTTGGCCTTAATGCCGGAATCTACCGTGGGAGCACAGGTGATAGCGGGGGTAGATGTCTTTTTACAGATTCGCCGCTTAACGGAGCGAGGAAGCACTCGACGCTATGTATCCGAGGTCGGGGTTCCGGTTTGGGATCATTCCCACCTAGCGGCGCAACTGGCACTCAAAGTTACTCCTGCCGGACAGTTGCTTAGAGGGGCGGGGTATCAAAAACTATCACAGCTGGTAGATATGGATTTTGATTATCTTGCGGAGGCACCGTGACCTGGAAAACCGCCACCTTAGTGGGACTTTTTCTAACCCTTGCCGGCCTGCCTTGGCATTTACCGGATGCTCATCCGCCCAGAACCCGCCGCCTGCCTCTGCCTAAAATAGCTAGTTCCATTACCTACTTTGCCGGGATTCTGCAGCGTCACTTCCAACCAAAACCCCAACTAGCAGCGGCAGTTATCGAGGTAGCGAGCCGCCTAAACGCCGGTGCCGATCCCGATTCAGCCTGGGTAAAAAGTTTGCCACGCCACGGTTTCTCCCGTCCCAAAACTGCCAGCGCCACAGATATTCAAGCGGCAATAGAACCAAATCTAACTTCTTGGGAGCAGGCTTCTTTAACTGGCCTCCTAGCGGCAGTCCGTTTTTCCGAGGCAGTAGGCGCCCCCTTAGCTGAGGTGTTAGCCGGCTGCGCAGATTCGCTTACCGAAGCTGCCAATGCCGCTCGTGCGCGGAAGCTAGCGTTGACAGCTCCGAAAGCTTCCGCCACTATTTTGGGGCTTTTACCTTTAGGAGGAACCGCGCTGGGATCCCTGCTAGGAGCCAATCCGCTAAATGCAATATTCGCCGGAGGCTTGGGAACTATCAGTGCCTTGGTCGGGGTTATTGCCCTGTTAACCGGGATGTTTTGGATGTTTCGCTTAGTGGCGCAAGCGGAAAAGGCATAAAAATGTTTATCCTGGCAATCTCGATTTTCTTGGGTGCCTTGCCCTGGTTTTTACCTGCCCTTCCTCCACACAAATCTAGCGGTGAATATACCAGGCGTAGCGCGATTGATCCCGCAGTGATGCTGGACTTGGCGAGCGCCGGACTGGCCGGCGGCGCCGCGATCCCGCGCGTCTTAACTGCCCTGGCAGCTGCCAGTGGAGAACCTCGCCTAGCCGCGGTTTCTCGCGCGCTGATTTTCGGAGTTGAATGGAACTTAGCTTGGTCTCTGCTACAACGCGGGGATACCTGCCCCGAGTGGGCGCAGTATCTATCTGCCGCCCTCGAACCCGCCTGGAAGGATGGGGTATCCCCCGAGGCGTTACTGAAAGGTTCCGGACTGCGGGTGCGCGCCAGTAAAGACCAGCGTGCCCGCCAAGCCGCCCAAAAACTCTCGGTTCGGCTGGTTATTCCCCTAGGTATCTGCCAGTTACCGGCATTTATCCTCCTGGGGATAGTGCCGGTAATCTTGGCGGGAATAGAAAACCTCTAGCTGTCCGAATCAGATTTTTCGGTCGGGTTTTCCTGCGGGGCGGCGGCTTCATCTAGTTCGTCTTCATTGAACGCCAAGCCGGCACTTACCAAGGATTGGTTCCGTTCCCTGGCCACCGCATCATAGTCGTATTGCTGTTTCATCCGGCCTTGCGCAAAATCGATAATCAGACCGACCAACAGCATCACCAGAGACGGAATCAACCACCCCAACCCTAGCGAAGCCAACGGAATGGTGGTGTCGATCCACTCCTCCAATACCCCAGCAGCCTTCAGGCCATCGAAAAGACCAAAGAACGCGGCTACCCACACTGAAAGCCGGTAGGCCCAGAACATATGTCCGGGAATGAAAATATCCAGGATACAGGTAACTACCAGCATGATGGTGATGGGGTAGCAGAACATCATTACCGGGATAATCACGTTTACCAGTGCCTCTAGCCCCAGGTTAGCGATTGCTAAAGAAATCACCACATGCAGAACCACCCACACCGGACGGGAAATCTGCGGGAACAATCCCCGGAAGAACTGGGTGGAAGCCTCGACTAGACCAATGGCAGTAGTTAGGCAAGCCAAAATAGCAATTGCACCCAAGATTACCCTGCCGGTAGATCCAAATAAATGCTGTGCTGCGAACGCCAAGCCTTCCCCGCCGTCTTTAACGTTGGGGTTGAGTCGTCCCACGCGCGAGCCCACCATCGACAGCCCAAAATAGACCAGACCAAGGAAGAAAGCGGCGATCACTCCCGAAAGGGCGGTAACCCCAAATAGCTGCTTACCGGGTTGGAATCCTTTTTGCCGTAGTGCCCGAATAATCACTACCCCGAATACGAAGGAAGCGATGGCATCCAGGGTGCCGTAACCGTCAAAAATACCCTTCAAAGTGGGGGTGGAAGCATATTTTTCAATCGGGGCTGCCTCCGAAGGAGACATAGTTGCTACCGCTGCAATAATCATTACCGCCAACAGAATCAGCAGCGCAGGAGTCAGCAGACCACCAATCCGGTCAAGCACGTTACGGGGATTCAAACACAGGTAACCGGCGATGCCGAAGAATACCAATGTGTAAATAAATAGCGCCAGATGGGAGTCCCCGGTGGTGGCTTGGAATGACATCGAAAAAGAAGCAGCAGCAGTACGCGGAATCGCATACAGCATCCCGGTCGATAAAAAGATCAGCCAGCAAAACACCAGACCTGGGTAGTGAGAGATGCGTTCAATGATCCCGAGTACTCCGGAAGAAGAAGTAGCGGCGGCAATCATTCCGGCCATGGGCAGTAGCACTCCGGTAATCATAAAACCGATGGTGGCGGGAACCTGTTCAACTCCCGATTCCACCCCGATCATTACTGGAAAAATCAGGTTGCCAGCCCCGAAAAACATGGCGAAAAGCGCCAGTCCGGTAACTAGTACATTGAGAATACGTGTCTTGCTATTCATTGTGTGAAATCCCCACTCTTATTCTTTTTACCGGTTACAGTTTCGCAAAGACCAGCTGCTATTCAAAAAGAATCTTCCATTCTGGGATACTGGGTTAACATATTTTCAACAACATGTTTACAATTGGCGTATTTTTCTGAAGCAGGTGAGGTGAGATGCTTGCAGACTGAGGCACAGCTTTCCCCACTTGAGCAGTATTTTCAAACTCTGGCGTCCCTGCTTTCATTGACCCCGGTTCTGCGCCGGAACCAAATTATTGGGGCGGTTCGGTTGGCGGTAACGGAAATGGAGGAAAACGCTTCCCTACCCGCGCCCTATACCCTTGAGCAGCTTTATGCCTATCTCGGGGATCCGCAACAGGTGGTAGCTATCGCTGATGCGGATATGACGGTGATTAAAGCGGGTAATGGCGCGCAAGTGATTCAGGCGGCAGCGGCTGCGGAAAATTCCGAGGTTCCCTGGGGTAAGGCGGCCTCCCGCGTTCGTTTCGAGGATGCCCGCCTACTGCGCGAATACGGTCAGTTGGTTGGCTGGGGGGAAACTGTGTCCGCGGCACCCGTAAAGTCGGACTTTTTAGACAGTAAAATTGAGTCACTAATTAGTTCGGAACGTATCCGACATAACTTCTTTTCCTATTTCTTGCCGATTGCCTTTGGGATCGCCTGTACTTCCACTGCCCTGCTGGTTCCTCTCGGGTTCTTCCTGGGAATCTTCGCTTTGGTCTTGCTGTTTTATCTGTGGCGCAAGAAGGTTACTCCCCTCTGGCCTCGGGTCTTTTGCGCTTTAGCGAGCCTATTTGCGATTGTCTGTACCGTGGTTGCTACCCTGCGTCTGCTGGGTTATAACTCTTGAGGAAGCGCGTGCGCTTTTTCCCGCCGCACAGCAGCCACTTCGAATAGAGCAATCCCCGTAGCCACCGCGGCATTTAAGGATTCCACAGTAGAAGAGATCTCGATTCGGGTAAGCAGATCGCAGTTTTCCTTCACCAAGCGGGATATCCCGTCACCCTCGGCTCCGGTAACTAGCGCTAAAGGACCATCTGCCAAACCGGATTCGCTCACCGAGGAAGTACCGCCGCCATCTAATCCCAGCACGAAACAGCCTTGCTCTTTGCACTGCCGAATCGCATTTACCAGGTTAGACACCCGGGCAATCGGCAGACGTGCGGCGGCTCCGGCAGAGGCTTTCCAGGCAGTCACATTCATTGAGGCGCTGCGCCTGCCGGGAATCACTACCCCGCTGGCTCCAAAGGCGGCAGCGCTGCGCACGATCGCTCCCAGGTTATGCGGGTCAGTAACCCCATCTAGCAGCACAATCAGTGGCTTAGCGTGATTTTTTTCAGCATTGTCAAAGAGCTCAGCTAAATCGGTGTATTCGAACTCGGGGACTTCCAGAGCAACGCCCTGGTGAACTGCGCCCTCGGTAGCGAGGTCCAAGTCCGAGCGGGGGACTTCCACGATGGGTGCCCCCTGCGCGCTAGCTTTGGCGAGCAGCAAGGAAAGTTTCTTATTGGCCGCCAGGTTACCCGCCACGAACACTCTGGTCACGGGGATATCAGATTCCAAGGCTTCCAACACCGGGTTACGTCCGGCAATCAGTTGATGCCCACCTCGCACCTGGATTAGGGAACGTTTGGCACGTGCCTTACGTTGGGCTGCTTGCGTTTCTTCCCGCCGCTCTTTTTGGATCCGAGCGCGATAAGCCGCGTGGTAAGGACGGTTCTCAGCTTTCGGCGTAGGACCTTTCGCCCGCAAACCACGTTTATTGCCGCCGCTGCCTTTAGGAGCGCCTTTCTTATCACTGCGCTTCATTCTGCCGTGGTGATCTCCGCGAACTGCCATGCCAACCCCTAACCTAAATGCCAAGTGGAGCCGCCAGTTCCGTCCTCGATAATTATCCCCGCCGCGCCTAAGCGGTCACGAATCCCGTCCGCGCGCGCCCAATCTTTTTCTTTGCGCGCCTGAACTCGCTGTTCCAACTGGTCAGTGACGAGCTTTTCTAAAGCAGCAGTAGCGGCAGAATCGCTACTACTGTCTGCTTCCCGCCATTGCTCCGAGAGTGGATCGAGCCCTAATATCTCTAGCATGACGCGAATCTGGATGGCTATCTGCGCACCCTCAGCAGGTTTCCCGCCTTCAAACGCGGTATTAGCTTGCTTAATCTTTTCGTGTATCACCGCTTGAGCAGCCGCGATATTTAAATCATCGTCCATAGCTTCGCAAAAAGCCTCCGGGAGGGCGGCTGCAGCCAAATCTTCGGCACTGGCCTCCGCAACCTCGGGGGCTGCCTGAGCAAAACGCGCCAGGGAAGAAGTAAACTTATTCCAAGTTTCCCCCGCCTGCTCCAAGGTTTCCGGGGAGTATTCCACGGTGGAACGGTAGTGGGTAGTCCCTAAGGCGAGCCTCAGCACCGCTGCGGGCGTGGTTTTCAAAATCTCCGAAACCACCAGGGAGTTCCCCAGCGATTTCGACATTTTTTCACCTTTAATGGTTACCCAGGCGTTATGCATCCAGTATTTTGCGAATGGCCAACCGGCACCGTGAGATTGCGCCTGCTCATTTTCGTGATGGGGGAAACGCAGGTCAATCCCGCCGCCGTGAATATCGAAAGCTTCGCCCAGATAGCGCCGGGACATTGCCGAGCATTCTAAATGCCAGCCGGGACGGCCTTTGCCCCAGGGGGAATCCCATTTGGCGGTTTCGGGTTCGGAGGATTTTGCTGCTTTCCAGAGGGCGAAGTCCCGCGGATCTCGTTTTCCCGCCTCGGTTTGGTTATCGATTTGGCTCTCGTCCTCGGTAGTTCGCATATCGGAGAGCTTTTGCCGGGTCAGCGAGCCGTAATCTTTGAGGGATTTAACATCAAAATAGACGTTCCCATTCCCATCACTATAGGCGTGACCCGCATCGATGAGACGCTGAGTGAGGGCGATTTGTTCAGGGATCTGCCCGGTGGCGCGCGGTTCATAGGTCGGGGGCAGCACCCCCAGGGCGCGATAAGCAGCCGCGAACTCTTGCTCGAAGCGGTATGCCCATGCCCACCAGGGCCAGCCGGCCTCCGCGGATTTATTCAAGATTTTGTCGTCAATATCGGTCACGTTTCGCACATAGGTTACCTGGTAACCACTGCGGCGCAGCCAACGAATCAGCACGTCAAAGGCGATTGCCGAACGCACGTGTCCTATATGGGGAGAACCCTGGACGGTGGCTCCACACAGGTAAATTCCTACGTGTCCGGCTTTGACCGGCTCGAAGTCCACGATCTGGTGACGGGCAGAATCATAAATGCGAAGGCTCATGTTCCCATGCTATCGGCAAGCACCCTCCTACCCGAACTTTGTCTGTGCAGTTTCCTTCGAATGCAGACTGGTCATTTCGTAACCGGACAGGTTTCACGTAATGCCCCATGGCTACCAACTTTAGGGCAAGATGGATAAACTCGGATAGTAAGTGTGCAAACGCTGCCGGGTAAATCTCGCCAGCAGCCTTGCAAAAATCCTTATTTGAGAGGAATAGTTCATGCCCGCACTGATTGTTGTCGGAGCCCAATGGGGAGACGAAGGAAAGGGTAAAGTAACCGACCTAGTTGGCCAGAGCGTTGATTGGGTAGTTAAGTTCAATGGCGGCAATAACGCTGGTCACACCATTGTAGTGGGAGATCAAAAGTTTGGTTTACATTTGATCCCTGCGGGTATCCTCTCCCCCACGGTCACCCCGGTAATCGGTAACGGAGTAGTAGTTGACCTGGAAGTCATGTTTGCGGAAATCCAAATGCTCGAGGAAGCTGGGGTCGACTGTTCCCGACTAAAGGTTTCTCTCAACGCTCATATCATTCCGCCCTACAACAAGGTAATGGACGGACTGGCAGAACGGTCTTTGGGCGAACGCAAGATTGGTACCACCGGTCGCGGGATTGGACCTACCTACGCCGATAAAATGAACCGGATTGGCCTACGCATCCAGGATCTATTTGACGAATCAATCTTGCGACAGAAAGTTCGCTCCGCTTTGTCGGGTAAGAACTTTGTGATCGAAAAACAGTTCTCCGAAGAACCTATCGATCCAGAAACTATTTCTGACCAGCTACTTTCTTATGCGGACAAAGTGCGGCCTATGGTTTTCGACTGCACCACCGAGCTTAACCTGGCCTTGGATCGCGGAGAAACCATCCTCTTAGAGGGCGGTCAAGCCACCATGCTGGACATCGACCACGGCACCTACCCCTTCGTAACCTCCTCGTCCTGCACTGCCGGTGGAGCCTGCTCGGGATCAGGAATCGGACCGACCCGCATTGACCGGGTAATCGGGATCGCCAAGGCTTACACCACTCGCGTTGGGGAAGGCCCCTTCCCCACCGAACTTTTTGGTAAAGAGGGCGAAGACTTGCGTCAGGCAGGCGGGGAGTTCGGGGTAACTACCGGACGCCCGCGCCGCACCGGCTGGTTCGATTCGGTAGTTGCTCGCTATGCTGCTCGAGTCAACGGCCTCACCGACTTGGTGATTACCAAGCTGGATGTACTTTCGAAATACGATGAAATTCCGGTCTGTGTAGCTTATGACGTTGATGGTCAGCGTTTCGAGGAACTCCCCGCAGATCAGACTGCTTTCCACCATGCTCAGCCAATTTACGAAATGCTGCCCGGCTGGAAAGAAGATATCACCGGCTGCCAGACTTTTGCGGATTTGCCAATCAAAGCACAAGAGTACATTGAGCATCTAGAGAAGCTTTCGGGCTGCCGCATTAGCGTAGTCGGGGTAGGAGCGGATCGCGCGGCCACGATTGTGCGCCATCAGCTGCTGGACTAGGGTTTGTCCCGCTAACTTAACTCCGTATCTGACGCAAGTATTTTTACTTGCGCGGCGCGCTCTCCCGCGAAATCTACGCTCATAATCTATCGTGGCTGTTGTATAGACTACGCGATTTCGTTGGAGGTCAGATGAGCAAGAACGAGCCGGATAACGACTTCACTACCCGAACCTGGTTCGTGGGAGAAGAAGGCGAAGAAGAGCAGGCTCCCGAAGATACTTTGATCCCCGGCGAGCATCACGCTACTTCCCCCTCTGATAACGATTCCCTGATAGCAGGGGAAGGTATTAGCTCGGAGGCAGATTCAGCAGGCGAAGAAAACCTACCGGCTGAGCAGCTAGAGCACACCGATAGCGCGATTGTGGGGACTGCGGAAAACACGAATGCGGACTCTACGGACGAGGATCAGTCAACGGAATGGAGCGCACCTGCCGTAAGTGAAGAGGACGCTGCTGACGCCGCCTCCCCGGCTCTAGAGCGTAAGTCGCTCATGGAGCGCAGCCGCGAGGTAGATGAAGATGACTCTGGGGTGGCGCCCGCCCCCGCTAGTGAAGTAGAAAGCACCGCTGACCGGCGCTATTCTTTGCTAAACAACTCTGAGGAAGCGACGGCTCCGGTCGAGGAGGACTCACCCCACTGGGATTCGGTAGAGGAAACCGAACCAGAGGAAGTACTAACTACCGCGGAGCGGCAACAAAGCTTTGAAGATACTATTTTCGATGGAGCCACGGTCAAACCGACAGTGCCTTCGCGCGCAGCAGCGCATATCTGGTCGCTGCTGCTATTTTTAGTGTTGGTTCCGCTTACCTGGTACCTAATTTTGGATGTCGCCACCCGGTTGCGTACCCGTGGCGGCGATGTATTGCTGCCCGCCTCCAGTTTGAACGCCGGTCAATGGGTCGAAATTGTGGTGGCGGTAATCATGGTCTTCCTGCTGGCTCTAGTAGCCCGCTTCTCTTCTCTAGGTGCTTTTATTACCGGATTGGCCTTGACAGTAGGGGGAGCGTTCTTCCTGGTGGTTCCCGAGCAAACTGCCAACAGTTTGCAGCCGCTACTTACCGCCCTCGATAACGCCGGCCAGCAAGACCACTTCTATCAGGCACTGCCTTCCAATATTGCCCACCACTTGGCTTGGTCAGGTGGGTCAGGAATGTTACTACTGGCTGGTTTGACCCTGCTAGCAATGGCCTTCCTGGCGCATAGCGCGCGCCGCGCGGGACGCAAAGATTATCTGATCGAACGCAAGGTCAAGGCAGCGGAACAGAGCGAGCCGAAGGAAAGCTAGGTTCTTAACGGGCTACAACCAGAGCCAAAGCTAAACCGCGCTAGTTGGGTAATCCCGTACCGCAAGTAACGTTATATCGTCCAAACCTGCTTTTCTAGGGTTAATACCAGTGGGTATAGGGACGCTATTATTAGCGCTTTGTCCAGGGAGGTTAGGGTTTTTGCATAAGTTTTGGGGCGGCAACCGCTATGGCTGCCGCCCCAAAACTGTGCTTAATGCCGAACCCTAGCGGGCACGCCGCGCCAAACGATCAATGTCGATCAAGGTGACTGCGCGTCCCTCCAGGCGAATCCAGTTGCGGTTCACGAACTCGGCCAAGGACTTGTTCACGGTTTCCCGCGAGGCTCCCACCAACTGAGCTAACTCTTCTTGAGTCAGATCATGCGGTACATGGATTCCGTCCTCGGTACGGATCCCGAAACGATCCGCCAAATCCAAGAGGGCCTTGGCTACCCGGCCGGGCACATCCGAGAACACCAGGTCAGCCAAAGCCTCGTTGGTGCGACGCAGGCGCTTTGCCAGCGCTTTGAGCATATGTTTCGCCAAGGAGGGATTGTCCTCCAGGAAAACCATCAAGTCACTATGGTTTAAGAAAACCAAGCGGGCAGGTGAAACCGCGGTTGCGGTAGTGGAACGCTGACCGGGATCAAATAAGGTTAGCTCCCCCAGGATTTCCCCCGGGCCCAACACCGCTAGCAGGTTCTCGCGACCATCGAGGGACTGATGCGACAGTTTTATTTTCCCCTCGGCCACGATATACAAGCGGTCGCCATCATCGCCCTCTTCAAATAGGTTTTCCCCGCGGCGCAAGGTGGTTTGTCCCATCATTGAGAACAGGCGCATCTGCGCTTCCTGATCGAGTCCCTCAAAGAGGGGGACTCTAGCTAAAAAGGACGAATCCAAGCTAATCACTCCTTACAAAAATCTAGACAGACGGCGAACCATAAATACCGATTCCACATTACTCGTTTGTTGTGACTTATGCCACCCGAGAGTTTGGGTGTGGTCACTAATTTACCCCGCTAACTATAAGTTGGCGCGGAACTGGGACTTCTTTCCGGTAGCACTCAGCTTTTAAGCAACGCTATGCTGACTATTTTTCAGTAGTTTGCCGCTGTATCCATTCGGCTAGTTCCATCCGCTTGCCGGTATAGAAGGGCGTATCCTGGCGGACATGCAGGCGAGCTTCACAGTCCCGTTGCTGACGCAGCACGCCCATAACCCGGTTAATATCATCGGATTCTAGGGTCACTGACCATTCATAATCATTAAGCGCAAAGGTCGCCAAAGTAGACACCGCTACATCCAGGTAACCAGCACCATTGCGGCCATGCTCGGCGAGCATGGCGCTACGCTTAGCCTTGGGCAGGTAATACCACTCGAGGGAACGCACGAAGGGGTATACCGCGGCATAGGCACGCGGGGCCCAACCGCCGAAGCAGGCCGGCAGGTGGGGCTTATTAAACTCGGCAGTCATATGAGCGCTCATAATGGACCACACCGGCACCAGGTGGGCGCCTAGGCGGGAGTTCAACACCGCATGGTAGGCATCTTGCAACTTGTCATTGGATTCGTCCAAGAACCAGAACATCAGGTCAGCGTCTGCACGGTAACCGGCAACGTCATACCAGCCACGTACGGTTACTCCCAATTCGGCGATGGTTTCCTCGAGCTCTCGCGCCATAGCTGCTCGCTCTGCTTCCTGGGCAGGTAGTGGCAAGGCTAGCTCGAAAACCGCGTGCATAGAAAAGTTATTGCGCGCATTTACTTCCTCGGGATCCACTTTATGATCGCGAGGATCGGGGGATACATCATTGGGCATCGGGTGAGCCATTATTTTCTCCTTTTAGCTTTTAGCTGTTTATTCTTTTCTGGTTTCAAACTCGACAGGCAGGTCAAGAGCATTTTTGCTGCCCCTAGAATCTCCGGGGGGTGCCCAGGCTGGCCATCGGGGTTCTAAAGCATCTTGGGCATAGACGACCTCGCCCTCTGCTTTTTCCTGGGCTCGCTCGGTTACCAAATCCGCGAGCGCCCCGATAAAGCCGGGATCGGTACCTACTGTAGGCACCCGCAAATAGTTAAGTCCCAGCTGTTCAGCGGTTTCTTTTGCTTCGGTATCCAGGTCGTAAACCACTTCCATATGGTCACAGATAAACCCGATAGGTACGCAGATTACGTCCGTTATCCCTTCTGCTTTCAGCTGCGCCAGCCGCGCATTAATATCGGGCTCTAGCCAGGGCATTTGGGGCGGCCCCGAGCGGGAACAATATGACAAGTCCCAGTTCAGCTCGCGTCCTAGCTCTTTACTAACCCTGGCCGCGACCTCGGAACATACCTGTTGGTGTTGGCGCACATAGTCGGGGCGGGAGTTATCGGCAGGGCCGGAGCATTCCTGCATGGCGGTAGGGATCGAGTGGGTCACGAAAGCTACGTAGGGTAGGTGTCCGCTATTTTGCTCCCGCTTAACTACTGCTTCCAATAGGAGTTTCGTATAGGCTCCTACGAAGCCTTCTGTGGTGTAGTAGGCGCGCACTTTATCCAGTTCCAGCGATAAATCTTGGGCTTGTAGCTGGGCTTTGGCGGCAGCTAAGTCTTCCCGGTACTGCCGGCACCCCGAATAACAAACATAGGCGGAGGTGAAAATACAAAGTACCCGGGTAAGTCCTCGCATTGCCAGGTCGCATAGGGTGTCGTGGATAAAGGGATGCCAGTTACGGTTCCCGATTACGACTTCGATATCTTCTCCGCGCCGGCTCAGTTCCAGTTCGAGGGCGCGTCGGATTTCCAGGTTACGCGCATTTATGGGGCTGATTCCGTGGAAACGTCCATAGTGGGTGGAGACCTGTTTTAACCTCTCGTCAGGAACTCCCCGCCCGGAGGTCGCGTTGCGCATAAACGGCAACACGTCCTCCATTTGTCGCGGCCCGCCATAGCTGACCAGCATCACCGCATCGTATTGGGCAGAAATCTGACTCACTGTCTCTCCTCGCTGGAGTTTTCCTGTTTCAAATCATCAACGCTCAAGCCGGTTACCGGGCAAACTTGCGCCTTATCTTGGGGAGCTGGCGGAACCTCCAGATCCAATCCCCACACCTGCTGGAGGGCGTTTACGTATTCCTGCCCCATCCCTTCGCGTCCGGCGCGATGAGCGTTAATAGTGGGAATATGGGCTAGCCGAGCCGCCAGGTGTCGCAGCGCGTATTCGACTTCTTCCCGGGCAATAGTATCCCCCTTGGGCAGGCGCGCCACTTCATCGGCTAGTACCTGGCGGAAGCTGTCACGCAGCGCCACCACCACCGAATCCATTTGGCGATCCGCCAGCAACGCTTCGGCTTCCTCTACGCCCTCGGCTACAATCTCTTCTGCCCGTTTAACCTGGGCTTTCCCGGCTTCCGGTACCTGGGCACTGATTTCTTTTAGGTTGATTACCCGTACCCGCTCTAACTCGGCTACTCCGTCCTCAATATCGGTTTGCAGCGCTAAATCGAGAATGGTTTTTTCACCGCTAGATAGCGCTAAAGCCCGCTGCACTTCCTCTTTGGTGAGCACCGGAGAACCCATGCCCCGGCAGGTAACAATCAAAGTGGCTGCTTCTAGCGCCGCAACTAGCCGATCTTTGGCTACCGGTTGCCAGTCATGGCCGTAAGCGAAACGTTCGGCACGCCCAGAAGTGGAGTACACCGAGATGTCTTGCACTCCTTTGGCGCGCAGTGCCGCGACTGCTGCTCCCGCATAGGAGCCGGTTCCGATCAAAAGCGTGGGGGTACCTGCCAGCGGATTTATTCGTTCCGCCACTATTTCCAGGCCGCAGGCAACCACCGAACGACCCTGGGAAGCGATCCCGGTTAGCTGCGCGATTCGGCGGGAGGTAGTTAGCGCGCCTTGACAGGCGCGGGTAATGGTGGCGGAGGATATCCGCTCCTGGGTGGCTACTCGCAGGGCGCGACGCAGCTGTCCAGAGATTTCGCGCTCTCCTACCACCATGGAGTCCAGTCCGCAGGCGACGGTAAATAAATGTTCCAAAACCTGGCGGTCACGGCGAATTTCGCAGATAGTTCCCAGGCGGGATTGGATATAGCGATCTACCGCTGCTAGTTGCTCGCTGGAGATTGCCGGCGCGGTTTCAATAACGATCTCTACCCGATTGCAAGTGGAAAGCGGTAACACTCCCATTACCTCAGGCAAGCGCTGTAAGAGATCCTCAGGCAGGCCATCAGTGGTACTGGAAGCTGCCGCCACGGCGTTAAGGCCGTGGCGGAGATGATGTACCGAATAGGAAGAAAGACCCACGGCCTCATTAGAACATTTTTTTATTTTTTGAAAAGTACCCGGCAGATCGCGCCTCCCCGCGCCCTAATTATTTCTATTTTCCCAGTCCAGAACCTTACTAAAGAAAAATAATCTGCCAGAGCGTCAGCAAGAATCACGGTTTTTTGCAACAGACAGATGCGGAAAATGTGTCAGAAAAATAGTTTTGCCGGTTTCTTAGCCGCGGGGAGCCAGTCTGCAGCCGGTTGGTTACTGCACTTGCTTGCGCCAGCCGAAAATGCCATAGATGATGGAAATATGTCTGAGCAAAACTCTTTCCTCCAAGCCGTGCGCGGCCTGCGTCCCGAGAAAACTCCAGTTTGGTTTATGCGTCAAGCCGGGCGTTCCCTGCCCGAGTATCGTCGCCTGCGCGCCGGTAACGATATGCTCACTGCCTGCACTACCCCCGAACTGGCAGCGGAAATAACCCTGCAACCGGTGCGCCGCTACGGGGTCGATGCCGCGATTTTCTTCTCCGATATTGTCACCCCCCTATATCTGGCGGGTTTAAAGGTAGAGATTGTCCCCGGTAAGGGCCCGGTTTTCGCTGACCCGGTTTTATCCCCTGAGGACGTAGATCGCCTCACCAGCTTTAAAGGCTTTGATCCGGATTGTATTACCGAGGCCGCTGAAATGGTTTGCGCTGAGCTGGGCGACACTCCCCTAATTGCGTTTGCTGCTGCGCCTTTTACTTTGGCCTCCTACCTAATTGGGGACACCCGCTCAAAGAATCACCTGGAGGCGCGGGCTTTTATGCATTCTTACCCGGATGCCTGGAACCGGCTCGCCAGCTGGTGTGCGGATATGTCAGCGGCGTTCCTGGCCGCACAGATTGCCGGCGGGGCGCGCACCGCGCAAGTTTTCGATTCGTGGGTGGGCGACCTTTCGCGCGCCGATTACCAAACCTATTGCCTTGAGCATTCTCGGGTAGTGATTGATTCTGCTCATGCTAAGGGAGTTCCGGTGATTCATTTCGGGGTGGGCGCGGCTTCCCTGCTGGATTTGATGCGCGATGCCGGTGCGGAATGTATTGGGGTTGATTGGCGGCTGCCTCTAGGTGAAGCCGTAAAACTAATCGAACATGGCCCCGGTGACCGCTTTGCGGTGCAAGGAAATATTGACCCTGCCATTTTGTTCGCCCCAACCGAGGTACGCCGCCGCCACGTCAATCAGGTGTTAGCCGAAGGTAAGCAGGCCGCCGCGCATATCGTCAATCTGGGACATGGGGTACCGCCGAACGCAGACCCCGCGGTATTACAAGAAATCGTCGACCAGGTGCACGAATCGCGTTAAGCACTAACGACTATGCTGAAGGATTATCCGGGGCACACCGCCTCAAAAACCGCTTGTGGCAAGGAGATGCAATGCACGACCTAGCTGGATTAGCCGATTACGATGTTTTGATTATCGGAGGAGGACTGGCCGGTTTAACCAGCGCCTATACTCTGCAAAAACAGGGTGCGCGGGTGGCGGTGATTGAGGAGAGAGGACGCCCCGGCGGCCTGATTTGTTCGGGACGTTTTGGGGACTTCACCTTCGATATTGGCGCTGAAGCGTTCGCGGCCGGAGCTAGCGAAGTAAAAGATTTATGCGGTGAGCTAGGATTGCCGCTGGTTGCCCCGAGCGGAAAATCCTGGATTTTTCACCACGAACGCGCAGGTCACCGGGAAGGCGCACTTCCGATTCCCCACGGAATGCTGGGGATTCCTGCCAGCCTGGATGACCCAGGCATTGTGGGAGCGCTCAGCGAAGCAGAAATGCAGCGCGCCCGTGAGGACTTAACTATGGGACAGCAGGTAGGGGCGGAAGAAACCACCGTCACCGGTCTGGTAACTGCCCGCCTAGGAAAAGCCGTTTTAGAAAAAGTAGTGGCGCCCGTTGCCGGGGGGATTCACTCGGCAAGCACCGACCGCCTAAACGCCGATACCGTGCTGCGCGGACTGCGTCCCGCCCTAAAAGAACACGGCTCGCTAGTGAAAGCAGTCGCCGCTTTGCGCGGACTAAAACCCGGCAAACCCGCCGTACTCGCCCCCGAGGGAGGAATGTTCCGCCTGGTAGAAACCTTAGCGCAGCGCATCGAAGAGGGCGGGGGGCTAATTCTGTCTCATGTGCGCGGCCTCGAACTGGAACCGGTTGAAAATGAATCTGATGCCGAATCTAGCGCCACTTCCGGCTCGAATCAGCCCAGTTCAGCAGGCTGGAAGGTGACGGTTTCTAACACCAAATCGGGGCCGACTCCCGGGGCAAGCCCTATTAACATCGGCGAAGCCGTAACGGTCACTGTCCCACAGGTAGTAGTGGCTTTACCCGGCTATCTAGCCGCGCCGATGCTACACAAAGTACCAGGGATTGCAGTCGGTGAGCTCCCCCAGGGCGGGCCGATTGCGCATATCACCTTATTTGTAGATTGCCCGGCCTTGGATGCTCATCCGCGCGGTTCTGGAATGCTGGTACAACGCCCCAGCAGTAAAGATATTGAGAATGGCTGCGTGGGAGCGAAAGCTATCACCCATTACACTTCCAAATGGCCTTGGGCGCAGGAAGCTGCCGGTAAAGGTAGCCACCTGCTGAGAGTATCTTATGGTTGGGCAAACGGACCGGAGATTCCGGTTTCGGTCGAGGGCGCGTTAAAGGATGCTTCCCGGCTGCTGGGTGTACCGATTTCCCCAGAGCAACTGCTCGGTTCGATGATTATTCACTGGGATGGCTCCCTGCCACCTTTCACCCCTAAACATCGGGAAATGACCGCGAAACTGCTGGAAGATATACGCGCTTATCCCGGTCTGGATTTGGTGGGGTCTTGGGTGGCAGGTTCGGGGATTGCCGCCGTAGTCCGTCAGGCGCAAACCATTAAATTGCGTGGTACCGGCTGGATTAGTGAGGCAGAGAAGGACGCCTTGGTTTTGGGAACTCGCGCTTCCCGCCTGGCAGTTACTCAATCGGAAACCGTAGCTAACGCTTTGCGTGAACGCGGGCTAAAAATACAGTTGCGACAAGTGCGCACTGCCGGCGATATTTCCCGCGCCTCTTTACAAAAACTGGGAGGCGTTGGGGTGTTTGCCGCGCAACTACGCCTAGCACTCTTGGAGGAAAACTGTCATTTAGCAGTGCATTCTTTCAAAGATTTACCCACCCAACCGGCAGTTGGACTAAAAGTTGCGGCGATTCCGAGCCGCGCCGATGCCCGGGACGCACTGTGCGCGGCTCCTGGTTTAACTTTGGAGACTCTACCCCAGGGAGCCAAAGTAGGGACGGGTTCTCCGCGCCGCGCCGCCCAAATCCTGGCTTTCCGTCCCGACCTCAAGATCGTGGATATTCGCGGCAATGTGCCTACCCGCCTGGGCAGGGTGAAAGACATTACCGCTCCTGAGGCCGACTTTACTGATGGCCGGGAAATGCGGGAAAAAATTTCGCAGGGCGCACATGACCTCGATGCGGTGATTTTGGCGGCGGCCGGTTTGGATCGGATTGGGCTGGGCGCTTACGCCAATGAGCGTTTCCATCCTGAACAGGTGCTTCCAGCTCCAGCGCAAGGGGCGCTCGCGGTGGAGGTTTCAGAGGCAGCGCTTAAAGCCCACCCCGATTTAGCGGCCGCGCTGGAAGAGCTTAATGACCTGGCAACTGCGCTTACTTCTACGGCGGAGCGGGCAGTGTTAGCGGAGCTAAACGCCGGGTGCGCCGCACCCGTAGGCGCCTTTGCCCAGATGCAGGCGGGCAAGCTTAATCTGACTGCCGCGATTATTTCCTTGGATGGTACTCGCGAGGTACGTATCAATGACTCCTTGCAGGCCGATCCGGAAAAAACTTTTACCGAGATGCTTGACCAGGCGCGTCAGCTGGGTGAGAGCGTGGCGCGCGCCCTCCTAGAATCGGGGGGTGGCGAGCTTGCTGACCTGGGGGCTTCCAAGGCGCGCGGCTAGTATCGGGCAACGGGAAACTGTTTTCGGAGGGCGACGATGGCGTTTACGGTGGCACTTACGGCAGCTGCTACGCGCCCGCTAGCAAAAAAATTACAGACGGAATTGCCGGAATGTCATATAGTTAGCGCTCCGGTAACCCGTTCGCGCCCGGTTAGAGACCCGCGAATATCTGAGTGTCTAAACAGTTTACGGCGCGGGGAGTATAGCTGGGTGGTGATTACTTCTGCCCGCACCGTCAAGTATTTACAAACCCTGTTAGCTACCGAACCGCCTCTAACTACCTTTCCCCAGGTAGCTGCAGTGGGTAAAGCCAGCGCACTGGCCGCAAGCAAGGCTGGCTGGAATGTTACTTTGCAGGCAGGCGGTAACGCCACAGATTTGGCGCGCTGTTTCGCTAATTTAACCCCCAGTCCCTCCCGTCCTTCCCGAGTGTTCTTGCCGGGATCAGCGCTCAGTAAACCAGATTTACCTGCAGCTTTAAGTGGCCTAGGTTACCAGGTAGATGTTTGCCCCCTTTACACGATGACTCCGGTTTGTGAGTGTCCGGAGGAATATTTCCGAGCCGATGCGGTAGCGGTTACGTCTGGTTCTAATCTGCGCGCCCTCGCTGACTTCGGAGTGTTTAGTCCCTGCACCCCGCCTTCAGCTCACGCCCTCCCCCGCCTGGTTTGTATCGGGAAACCGAGTGCCCAAGTGGCAGCAGATTTGGGGCTGAAAGTATGCGCGGTGGCCAAGACCGCGGACGCGAGCGGACTGGCGCAGGCGCTACGTTCTTGCCTGACACCCTAATCGCAGGTTGGTATCGCAGATGGGAAAGCGGAAGTTAACTTTTAATAACGTTTACTGAAAATCTTGCATTCCTCGCCGGCTAGCTGGAATGTAGCTGTTAACATAAAGCATGACTTATACACCCCAACCCGATAATGCCAGCCCCGCCCCTCAAGGGTCCCCGATGCCGGACAGTCCCCAGTTTTCGCCGGTAAACCCGCAAATGTCGCCGGACGCAATGCCGCCGGCTACCCCAACCAAGAAGCCCAAGACCGGTTTGATCGTCACCATCGTGATTGTGGCGGTACTGGTTGTTACTTTGATCGGGCTATTTATCGCCAACACTTTAGTGGCAAGTGCGCAAGAGAGATCCTTGAAAAACGAATTCGTCAAAGAGGGATTTTCGAATGTGCGGGCTGAAATTAACTCTAGCCCTATGCTCCTTAGTTACTTTAAAGACTATTATCGCGAAGCAAAAGTCACTGCCTCGGCGGGAACTTTTGCTACCGAGGGGTCAAAACAGAATTTAAAGATAAAGGATGTGCGGGCTGTTTTCCATGGGCTGAAAGGTGGAGATAATCTCACCGTTGAAAAGGGCAATATGACTTTCACCCTACCGGGTGAAGAATTTGATAAAGCCATAAAGGAAGATGCCACTGCCTCCAAAATGAATATGCGGCGCAACGGTAACAAAATTACTGCCGAGGCGGAAGAACAAGGTCTAAAGATTCAGGTTGAAATGGGTATGCATTTTGAACCTGGTAAAGACGGACAATCTGGAAAACTCTTCCTAGTCCCGGACAAGTTCATGATTAACGGTAGTGACGAATTCATGGGGCAAAAGCTCAGCCCTGCTGATATGGGAATGAAAAAGGAAGAAATCCCCATGGATTTGAATGAGGCTTTTGTTCTCAAGAACGTAGATTTTTCGGGTAAAGACATCAAGTTCGATATTGATTTCAAGAACGTCAAACTGAAAGACATTGGCAAATAGGTGTTGCTGCTTACCCGTTTCGGCAGCTAACACCTGGTGTTTTTCGTAGTTACCTGCAGCTACCGTCTCGGCAGGTAATCCGCATACCTCGGGGAGATCATCCCGGTTAGTAACCCTATGAGTACCGGAGCTCTGCCTTGTCCGCCTCTGGAATACCGCAGCTGAGGAGCCTTGCCAGGTTCGAGTGCCCACGCCGCGCCCTCGGAAAATATTTGCGGAACTGCCCACGGTTTTGGGCGAGAATCTCACTGGGGTGCCCGGGCGCGGTATGCTTTTTTTAGTTTTCTTATCCGCAAGCCGCATGGCTAAGCCTAGGAGGAACGATTGTTTAACTCCCACGAAGAAGCCCTCAAATTTGTTGCCGACCAGGATATTGAGCTGATTGATATCCGTTTTTGCGACCTAATCGGCACCAGTCAGCATTTCACGATTCCTGCTGACCAGTTTGCGGATGCCCTGGAAAATGGCTTGATGTTCGATGGTTCTTCTATCCGCGGTTTCACTTCGATAGACAAATCAGATATGAAGCTCATTGCTGATGTGTCGGATGCCTATGTGGATCCGTTCCGCGCTTGCCCCACTTTGGTGGTGAACTGTTCCATCGTGGATCCGTTCACCGATGCGCCTTTCCCGCGTGATCCGCGCCAGGTTGCCTCGAAAGCGGAAGCCTACCTGCGTTCTACGGGAATCGCCGATACCTGCTTTATTGGTGCCGAAGCCGAGTTTTATCTATTTGATTCGGTGCGTTACCAAACCCAGCCTTATGACACGTTCGTAAAACTCGATTCTGTTGAAGGGTACTGGAATACCGGTCGGGAGGAAGAAGGCGGAAACCTCGCCTATAAGACCCCACTCAAGGGCGGCTACTTCCCGGTGGCTCCCGCTGATAAGTTCTGTGACCTGCGCGATTACATGGTGAAGCTCCTCAGCGACTCCGGGCTAAAAATGGAGCGCGCTCACCATGAGGTTGGCTCCGGTGGCCAACATGAAATCAACTATCGTTTTAACTCGCTGATGGCGGCGGGTGACGACATGATGAAGTTCAAGTACCTGATTAAGAACGCTGCGCAAGAAGCGGGAGTTACCGCCACCTTTATGCCCAAACCGATGGCGGGCGATAACGGCTCGGGAATGCATACTCATTTTTCGCTGTGGAAAGAGGGCGAGCCCCTGTTCTATGACGAAACCGGTTACGGTTCCCTCTCTGACCTGGCTCGTTACTTTATTGGCGGCTTGTTGCAGCACGCACCGGCATTGCTAGCCTTCACTAACCCTTCGGTTAACTCTTACCGGCGTCTAGTTCCTGGGTTCGAGGCTCCGATTAACTTGGTGTACTCGGCGCGTAACCGTTCTGCCTGTATCCGGATTCCGGTGACCGGTACTTCCCCGAAAGCTAAACGGGTGGAATACCGGGTTCCTGACCCCAGCGCGAATCCTTATCTGTCTTTCGCAGCTTGCCTGATGGCGGGGATTGACGGGATTCAAAACCGGCTAGAGCCGCCAGCTCCCATCGATAAGGATCTCTATGAGCTGCCGCCAGCCGAATATCATGACATTCCGAAACTGCCTTGTTCCCTGGATGCCGCTTTAGAGGCACTCCGCGCTGACCAAGACTTCTTGACTGAAGGTGAAGTATTTACCCCGGATTTGATTGAGACTTGGATTAACTACAAGGAACAAAATGAGGTGGCTCCGTTACGCCAGGTGGTACATCCTTATGAATTCCAGCTTTACTACGATATTTAGGTCTGTTTGCTAAATAAATCCCGCCCCCGCGGCCTCGGAAAAAATAATGGCTTTTACCTGCGATTTTCCGAGGCCGCGGGGGCGGATTATTACTATTCGAACTATTACTTTTGGTCGCGATTAGTTTTAGTGATTTCCACTCCCCACAATACGGCGGCGATCACCCCGAAAACCGGGGAGGCCAGCACCATGAATCCGGCACCAAAGGGAAAACTGCTGTCAGTATCAATCACATAAATAATCAGTGTCCCCACAGCCAGCAACACTGCACATAAAATGGTAAATATCCAGGCAAAAATTCTCAGCATCCCGCTGTTCCTTTCATGCTGCCCACAGCTTTGGTTACCCTAGCAAACGCCGTCGGCCATAAGCAGTTTTTCTAGAGATTTATTATCGTACTGCCGAGAAATTTCTGGCCGATAGCTTTCTCGGGCTCGTACTAACGCCGTACAAAGCTCACCTGCTTTTTCCTGGTATCTATTTCTTCTTATCATCTCGACCTCGGTGTCATCACCAGATGCTTCTTCCTCCTCGTTAGCAATTTGCGCTGGCGCGCCGTCTTTCATAAATGGAATGGCAAGTTTATCGAACTCGCCTAGACTTTTACGCATTTGCGCATTGGTTTCGGCTGCCTGATAGCCTTCGAGGAACTCTCGAATAATATTGATTTCTTTTAAAAACCGCATCCCCGATAAGTCATCGAGCGAGTTCCTGTATCTGACTTCTTTATTGCCAGAATTCCTCCAGGCGGAGAAATTTTCCGGTTTGAAGGCAGGTAAACGTAGCTTTTTCTGGATGTTATCAATCCAGGGTTTATACATGGTACTAAAAGCCTCGAAAGCCTTATCTTTGTTGAGATATTCCGGATACAGCAAGACCTTATAGTGTTTGTTTTGAAACTCCATAGTGCCAACTACTGGTTGATAACATTGGTTTTCGCTTCCCTCTACCCCGTAACCGGCATCGGTCGCATCTCGCAAAGTAGAAAGCGAACACCAGCTATACATGGGCAGATCCGCTACATCTTTCACAGCGGCGTGTTCCTCGGCATGACTACCCCACAGATACCCCACCCCAACTGAAGTTATACAGGTCAAAACGCCAGCTAAAACAACCGCCCCCGCCTTCTTGGTTAATTTCACTGCGTAACCCACCCTTTCTGCTGGAGCCACCTTTGTGCTTTTTTACCGGGTTCCGCCCAACCGGCATAATTCTGGGTATGCTGTGTAACTCCAAATACCCTGTAGGTAACATGGTTATACTTGCTTCTCCGATTAGACACTATATGCACATAACCTATATGAGAAACATCTCCTCTAGTATTTGATATTCCAATAAAACTCCCTGGGTGAAGTCTGGAAGCGAACGTGGCTAAACTTGTGGTTCTTTTTGTCAATCCCCAATACTTGGCGAAATTATTTGCGATTCGCCAAGACTTACTAATATTCTTCCGATAGTTATTTCTGGAGTGGTAGAACCAACCTTTAGTCATAGCTCTACCTCCCGCGCGCATAATTTGCGAGGCAAAATTTGCGCAGTCGTACTGAAATTCCTTGTAACCAGGATTTGCCTGGTTTCGCCATTTCGTAGCATAGGCGGTAGCCGCCTTGACGTTAAAAGCTGCCCGCGTTTCAAGTTCAGGAGCGTGCATTCCGTATGCGGCATCAAAAAGATTATTATCGCCCTCCAGGCTTAGCAAACTATTTGCCTCATCGAGAGCCGAATTCTCCTCGCGAGGGATACCTTGATTTAATCCTGCAACCGCCTTTTCTAGATTTCTAACAATTTCCTGGTTACAGCTATGGGCTTTAAATCCAAAGAGATACCAATTTAGTTCACTCATGTTCAGACTGGGATCTGCGTTTATCAACGATGCGTCTGACGCTTCAACCCATTCATTAACCGTAGATTTGGACAAAGGAGGCAGTTTCGCATCTTTTTGCAACCAGGTAATCTCCGGCTGATAATCCCGCAGCATCAGATTCCACGCGGCTGTTTCATCTACAAACTCGTCATAAAGGGAAAGATTATAGATTTTTTCAGGCGCCTTAAACTTGACTGACACTTTGTTAATTTCTGATTTTCCATGCATCCCTGGCTCTGTAGTAGCAGGTTCCAGTACATACGGGGAGGCTGAGCTATTAGCGTTTCCTTGCTTAGACTCTTCCGCATTAGTGCTCAAATCATTATTTCCTGACTTAGACAACTCAGCTGAGGGATCAAACAATTGATCACTGGAGCCATTAGGATCCGAGACCTCAACGCTGCTTCCAGTTTCACTTTCAGAGCCCTCCGGGGAATTTGCCGGGGAGGCGTACGACAAAGAACTCATCCCCAAGGGAAAAGCAATCCCTAGAAGCACTAAAACTGAACGCCGACAAAACTTGTTCATTTCAGATTTCCTTTCTTGAATTCAGCCAATCTTTGATGTGACACTTTCATGTTTCCAAAGGTGATCGCGGTAATTCAATGGTCAAGTGGCTGGATATTAGCGCCAGGTGACCAGGATTAATATCCAGGTGGCTGCCCGGTGGGCACCTTTTTGACCTGAGTAGCTGCTGCCGGCTGGTTTGCAGCCAAAGTCGCGCCAAAACGTATATTCTAAAAAACAACGAGGGGGTGTCCATGAGCGAAGCAGAAATCACGATCGGGCTGGTTGATGATGACCCCTTTGCGCTGCAAGCATTGGCAGCGATTTTGAATACCACCCCCAAATGTGCGGTCTCCTGGGCGACCTCTAATCCGGAACAAGCCCGCGAATTCTGTCACCGCGAACCCGTAGACCTGGTGTTATTGGATTACCTTTTAGGAGAGACCACCGGGGACATAATCTGCAAGCAGATCACCCAGCAAAACCCGCAGCAAAAAGTGGTAATTATTTCTAGCCTGGAAGTAGCAGATGTAGCTTGCACCGCCCTGATCGCCGGTGCGCGGGGATTCCTAAATAAAGCCGATGTCTTAAAAGACTTACCCAGTTTCCTCGCGGTAATCATGCAAGACTCCGTGGTGGTCTCCCACGCCGTAGTCCAAGGGCTGTTCCACGCTATCCCTACTCCCTCGCAAATTGCTCTTAGCCAGCGCGAGCAAGCAGTTTCAGAGCTAATTTTGCAGGGAATGTCTAACCGGGAGATCGCAGAGAAAATGAGTTACTCCCTGTCCACGGTGAAAGAAACTGTAACTGTTTTGCTGGAAAAAACCCATACTTCCTCGCGAACAGCGGCAGTAGCCGTCCTGGTGCAAGACGGAGCAGTCAGCTACCCGAAAACCCTTCCCTAAGGTTGGGGTGACGAGGACGCGACAATAGCTGAAGCCTACCTAGTCGCTACTAACCTCAAGCTGTAATAGGTTCTGCCACTGGTCAGCGCGTTTTCCATAGGTAAGTAGGCCGCCGATCTCTAACATCCGTTTACTGGCCAGCCCTAACCCCATCTTCGAAGAATCCACTGTCCTTTCCCGGATCTGATTCTTGGTTTCCATGCGGAAGCTATTTTCGGAGATCCGCGCATCGACAGTTACTGGATGCTGGGGATCGCCGTAGCGGAAAATATTTTCAAAAAGTTCCGCCACTACTTGTGTAACTGTGCCCTGCTGCTGCCGGGAACACTCAATTTCTCCGGTTTTTTCGCACTGGTAGGAAACCTGGAATCCCTGCTCCTTAAGCTGGGCTACCGCCTTAGAGAGCACCTCCGCTAAACTTTGGGTCACCACCTCACTCTTTTCCGGCAAGTTTTTCTCCGAATTGATGAGGGCGCGGATAGCCTGCGATATTTCCGCGGCTTCGTGCGCGGCGGTGTCCCTAAACTCCTCTAAAGGTAACAAGTCTCGCTGGCTTTGTTCCGCAGCGAGTGCAATATGCGTGCAGTGCCGCAAAACATTATCGTGGAGGCGAACATTAAGATCCCGTCGCTCCGCCTCCCGGGCTGCCTGTTCTTCGCGTCCTACCTGAAAAGAACGCTCCATCCAAACTTTGATCAGGATTCCGGAAACCGAGAAACAGGCCACATCCGAAAAAGCGCTTACCGCTTCGAAATCTACCGGGTATGCCCAGACGAAAAAGAAAAAGACATTGATTAGCGTAGGAATCAATACTGCGGGTCCCAAGCGCTTGGGGGAAAAAGAAAAAGTATCTAAGAGGGCGATATTGGAGGCGGGAAAAATCGGCGCCCAATAAATCTCATCTCCCCCAATCAACGCGACCGAAGTCAGCGCGTAACCGACCCAGAAAACCGGGAAACGTATCGCTAACATGGCCATGACTAGAGCCTCGATCGCCAGCAAATATCCGATATCAAATTCTTGGGTTAATATCCCGTCATACAGCAAAAATAGGCAGTCAAAAACCGCGATCGTAATAATGATGGCTCGAAGTAATAAAACCTTACGGGCAAACTTCTTCCCAAGAGTTTGCCGATCAAAATATAAATACGAGCCCAGAACCTTAAATACCGCATCCACAGAAAAATCATACTGAGAATCTCCAGACCGCTGTGGGCATTAAGAATTATTCCTGATGGCGTCAGCACTTCACCCCTAAATAACCGCATACCAAAGCGGTTTTCGTTAGGTACTATTCCCTGGCACAAGCAGACTTTCTGAAAGCGCCATACGGGTGCGTTAGAATCGGGGCAGATAGCTAGGGAGAGAAAATGACAGATGACTTTATGCTGAAACCGACTATTCGTCCTCGCCGCCTGCGGGCATTCCCCGCGATGCGCAACCTAATCGCGGAAACCCGGGTCAATCCCGCCCAACTGATGCTGCCCGCATTCGTGCGAGACGGGATTGAGGAAGCGGTCGAGATTCCCTCTCTACCAGGGGTTTTCCAGCATACCGTGGAGTCTATTCACGACCTCGCCTCCGAATGCGTTAAAGCCGGAGTCGGCGGAATCATGTTGTTCGGGATTCCCAATACCGCTGATAAGGACGAGCAAGGCAGTCCCGCTTGGGATCCAGACGGAATTTTGAATCGCGGCATCCGCGCCGTGCGCGAAGAAGTAGGAAATGACCTGGTGGTGGGGGCAGACACCTGCCTGGATGAATTCACCAGCCACGGACATTGCGGGGTACTCACCGCAGATGGGCAGGTCGATAATGATGCCACCTTGCCGCTATATGCGAAAATGGCACTCAGCCAGGCGCGCGCCGGAGCCCATATGGTTGCCCCATCCGGGATGATGGACGGACAGATCGCGGTGATTCGCCAGACGCTAGACGAGGCCGGATTCACCGACACCGTGATTTTGGCTTACTCCGCGAAATACGCCTCCGCTTTCTTTGGTCCTTTCCGAGATGCGGTTGCCTGCTCTCTAGAGGGCGATCGCCGCTCTTACCAGCAAGATCCCCGTAACCGCCGGGAGGGCGTATTTGAAACCCAGCTAGATTTAGCCGAGGGCGCCGATATGGTGATGGTTAAACCGGCTGGCTACTATCTGGACGTGCTGGCTGATGTGGCGGAAATGTCACCTGTTCCAGTCGCGGCCTACCAGGTCAGCGGAGAATACGCGATGTTAGAGGCAGCGGCAGCTCACGGGTGGATTGACCGCGAGCGTGCCATTGACGAGTCTTTGCACGCGATTGTGCGCGCCGGAGCCGATACGGTGCTCACCTATTGGGCGCTAGAGTACGCGCAGCGAGTAAAGTAACCTGCTCAATGCCTGATTCTTCCCGCCTACTAGCAGTTTCCGAAGTGGCTCATGCCGCTAACTGCCAGTGGCGGCTCTGGTGCTACCTGACCGGTAATACTGAGCTGAAATCTGCCGATGTTTTCCACCGCTATATCGGGGATTTAACTGGAGTAGAGGAAGAAAAACTGGCTGCCCGCTACCGTGCCTCGGGTAAGATTTTTCAAACAAATCTTCCCGCTACCTGCGCAGACCTTACGGGAATGCTTCCTTTCCTTCTTTACGAGGACGAATCTTGGGTGTTGCAGTTGCCGCGTTTTTCTGCCCATGCCCGCCTAGATTCAGTACATCTCCTGGCGGGTTTCGCCCATTTAGCGGGCGTAAATCAACAGTTGTTAAACGTTACTTTCCCCGCTTTAGAGGCTAAACTCGCTTCCCGCGCCCAAATCTTGCTAGCGGATGGTAAAACTGTAGATTTTCCGCTGCCAGACCTAGAGGAACTGTGGGAACCTATTGCGGAGCAGGCGCACATTTTAGCGGGCGACCAGGATTTACTGTCTGCTACCCCCCAGGACGCTTGGCGCGCCCTCGACACCGTGTGCGGAAGCTGTTCGTACTGTGCGTGGGCGCTAGCGCGTTTCGATGACCCTCTGTTGATCAGCGGGGTGGGCCCGGGACTGCGCCGGGAGCTGCGATCCGAGAGTATTTTTACTGCCAGCGAGTTTGCTAAAAATCCTCCAGATGGTTACAGCCCAGAGCTAATCCGACAAGCCCGCTTACAGGTCAGTCAAAACCCCGCAGAACTGCTGCTGGAAACTAATCCCCTATCCCCGGCGCTTATGGATCTTTCCGCGCCTCAGGCGGGAGATGTGTATCTAGATTTTGAAAATGACTCCCTTTGGGGGTGGACGCTCAAAGACCATACCGGGCTGATTTACCTGGGTGGTTTGGTTTGTTTTGACGCAGATTCTTGGGGGGAGCAAAAATCTTTAACCCCGGCGCTGCCGATTCGCGGCCAAGATGCACTACCGGCAGCAGGTAGCACAAACGTAGCGGAGGAAGTAGGGGAACTATCGAAGCGTATCGGTGGAAAATATCAGAGTTTTTGGGCGCATAACCGCGCCGAGGAACGCCAGCTACTAATCACTTTGCTGGATTTTCTGCGACAGCGTTTCCGGCGGTTTTCTGGGATGCGCATTTATCATTATTCCCCGCAAGAACGCCTCTACCTGCAACGTTTATCGTCTCGCCACGGCCTCTTAGCGGGGGAAGTGCGCGATTTACTGGCAGCTAACGGTCCCATGCGCGACCTGCAGCAAGTGGTGCAATCAGCTATTCGCACCGGTCAAGGCGGGTATTCCCTGAAAGAAATGGAACCGTTCTACATGGGTTCGTGGATGCGTTCTAAGGACTTGGATAATGGCGCAGATTCGGTGATTGTCTACGATACGCTGACGCGAAAAGGCGTCCTCGAACCCGGAGCTAAGCTAGCGGCTGAGGACGCAGAGCAGTTACGTCTCCTCGCCCTCTATAACGAATATGACTGCTGTTCAACCGCCCTTTTACATCACTGGTTAATCGCTCAACGCCAGCGCCCGCGCCATAGCGCCGTAACCGGTAGCGCCGACCCTGATAGCGCGCCAAAACCCGTCCCTAATCTACCTGCTGCACTGTAACCTGCACTTTTCGCTGAAGAAAAAATATTGCTAGCTCTACTTTCGCAGCCTCTATACCTATGGGAAAATGGGATTATGAGTGATAACCAGCCCCAATCGAGCAATTTCGGCGACCAACAGTCTCCCAGGCAACCCGAATCTTCCAACCCCTCTTTCCCCCAGTATGCTTCCGGGGACGAATACCAGCCTTATCCCCCCGCAATGCCTACCGCTCCCGGTGTTAATTCTGATAGCGGTCAAGTTAGCTCCGATGAGCGCACTATGGCGATCCTGGCGCACTTAGCAGCCGTGATCGCCATGATAGTTTCTGCTGGTTGGCTGACTTTTGTGGGGCCGCTCATTGTCTGGTTTATCTACAAAGACAAAAGTGCCTTCGTGCGTAACGCTGCCGCCGGTGCTTTTAACTTTAACTTGGCGATGACCATTACTTCTGTGGTGGCCTGGATACTTTGCTTCACCGTAATCTTGATACCTTTATCCCTCATCGCATTTGCAGTGGTTTTCATAATGACCCTAGTGTGCTCGATTAAAGGCGCATTTAAAGCCGCCGATAAAAAGTTTTACCACTACCCGTTTGGGATTAATCTTCTCGAATAGCTGTCTGGGAAACCCTAATAATTGTTTGTGACCGAGGATACTTAAAGAACGATATTCCTGGTAAACGGATTTTCCCTGCCCAATTATTCTCATTTTCAGATTTCTCCTGTCCCTGATCCAGGTTTCTTCCAGCCCGGGTAGCAAAGCTAGCTGTTGTTTATTTGGGTTACCTAAGTTGGTCTTGGGTTGTTTTGAAAGGATCTGGACTTGTCCTTCGCGGGAAGAGCCTGGCGCTACGTTGTCAGAAAACCAGTTAGAACTATTGTTATATTCGCGGTGCTCACTTTGGTGGCCACTGTATTAATGTCGGCAGATGCTATCGAGAGGGCGAGCGCGCGTGAGAGCGCGAAGGTAGAAGCCAAAGCGGGAGCCGGTTTCGTCCTCGAAAATAATCCCCAATTCAATCAGGGAACCCCGCGGGGAGCCGGAACGGTTAAACCTGCCGATATTGCCCAGATCGCGCGACTGCCTGAGGTTAAAAGCTATGTGGCTCGGCAAAACGTCACTGCTGATTTAGTTGGGGCTCAGACCCAGAAACTGGGAACCAATGATTACGACGCCAAGAAGGAAGCCCAGTTCGGAAACGCAGTGAACGTGTGGGGAGTCAACCGCACCGATATCGACAACAACTTTCGTTCTGGGGCATTAACCCTGGTGAAAGGGCGGCATTTGCAACCTGGTGATCACCATAAAGCGATTATTCATGAAGATTTGGCGAAAGCTAATGGCTTGAAAATCGGCAGCAAGCTGAAACTTAAAGGCAACCCCTATGACGTGGACAATTTGCGCAAATCAACCACGGAAACCGAAATGGAAATAGTGGGGCTGGTGCGCGGCTCCAATACCAGGCAGGCAGCTCAGCGCAGCGAGCTGTTTGCCAATACTGTTTACACGGATTTGGACACCACCCGCGCGCTTTACCAGATGAGCAAAGATAATGAGATTTACCAGGACGCTAACTTTTTCGTTGCTTCCGATAGTGATTTAGAGCAGGTAGAAAAGAAGGCTGGCTCCCTGAAGATCGATTGGCGCAACTACCAACTATCGCCCGCCACCCAGTATTTAGCGGGAATTACCGGAGCGCTTAGCGGAATAAATTCCCTGATGAGCACCACTAAAATGGTCGCTTTCGGGTTTGCGCTGTTGATTTTAACGCTGGTGCTTTTCCTGTGGATGAATGAACGTAAGAAAGAAACCGGGGTACTACTGTCGGTAGGCACTTCAAAGGGAAGTATTTTTGCCCAATACCTGTGCGAACTGGTGATTACCGCCATCCCGGCTTTCGTATTGGCGTTCTTTATTTCTGGGTCAATCTCGCAATGGCTAGGCAATTCCGCATTGGCCTCGGTGAATGATTCGCTAATGCAAGAACTGGCACAGGCCGGGCAGGCGGGTGCCGATATGGAATCCTCAGCGGCAACTAAAACCCTGGATGCTCTAGCGGTATCCCTGTCCACCCCCTCGGTGATTACTGCCGTGTTGCTAACTTTGCTGGTAGGCGTGCTTTGTGTGCTGGTAGCATCGTTCCCGATGCTACGCCGCCCCCCGCGCGCCCTCTTGGTGGATATCAAATGAGAGAGCTTAGTATTTGGCGTCGCGCCTGGTGTTCGCTTAGTCGCCGCCCCCGCCGCGCCCTGCTGCTCACGCTGATTATGGCGGTGGTCTTTACCGCCCTGATTTCTCAGTCAGGCGTGCGCGCGCAGGTGGCCGGGATTTCTGGGGCGATTAATTCCGGAGTAAACGCGGGATTCACTGCCAGCAGCGAAGGCGGCACTATCTCTTTGACGCAGGCAGAAAAGTTAGGCCACTTGCCGCAAGTAAAACGCTCGGCTTTTGAAAAAGAAGCTTTGGCTAAACCCGAGGGCGCGAAGCTGGTCACTACCACTTCCGGGGTGCAACTTGACGCTCAGTTTGCCGGGGATGCCGGGATTATCGGGACTACTAATAGCCAGTTGCATCCGTCTTTCATGGGTAGGTTGTATCGGTTAGAGGACGGCAGACACTTGGCTGCAAGCGGGCACGGCGCGCTAATTCACCGCGAGTTTGCCCAGCGCAATGGTTTGCATATTGGCAGTCAGCTACGCCTTCGCACCAATGGAACTACCGTAAATATGCCGGTAGTGGGGATTTTCAGCGGAAAAACTGAGAATCCCGGGGGACTTCCTGCCGGGGCTTCCGAGAACCAGATTTTTATTGATCTGGCTAACAGTCAGCGCCTGGCCGGTAAAAAACTGACTTGCGCAAGGTACTTTACCGGGGATGCTAGCGCGCTCCCTGCCGCGTTACGTGCGGCAAAACAGATGGATTCGCAGCTGAGTTACGAATCTAATGCCGCCCAGTTCGCGGGGGTGCTCGCTACCCTGTCTGGGGTAAATAAGCTTCTCACCGCACTGGCTGTAGGTGTGGGAGGCGCCGGTCTAGCCGCCCTCGCCCTGATTATGGTCTTTTGGATCCGAGGACGCACCCGCGAAATCGGGGTGCTCCTAGCAGTAGGTAAAACCAAAGCGAATATCTTGGGGCAACTTGCCTTGGAGAGCGCTTTCTTAGCGCTGGTGGGTAGCGCTATCGGGACCACCTTGGGATTCCTGCTGTCGGATAAGGTGTCTTCCCTGGTATTTGCCAAATCTGCTAGCCCCTCCCTGTCCGCCCTATCTGCGAGCGGGAGCACCGGGAGTATCCTGGCCGCCCTCGCCCTCGGATATGTGATTACTTTCGCGGCGCTACTATTAGCGACCGCTCCCCTGCTCCGTCAAACCCCGCGAGCTATTCTCGCAAAAACAAGTTAGGAAACAATATGAGCATTTTGCAGTTAGATCATCTTGAATATGTATATCCGGGAACTAGCACCCAGATCCTGTCGGACGTGTGCACCGAGTTCGAGATCGGAAAGTTTTATGCGATTGTAGGCGCCTCAGGTGCCGGAAAATCCACCCTGTTGAACCTACTGGCAGGGTTAGATAAGCCTACCGACGGGGCGGTACGTTTCGATGGTACCGATATTGCGGAAACTGGCTATGCCCAGCACCGAAAGAAGCAGATTTCTCTGGTTTTCCAAAACTATAACCTGATTGACTATTTGACTCCGCTAGAGAATCTGCGGTTGGTGAATGGGAAAGCCGGGATTGACACTTTGACCCAGCTGGGGCTGTCTGAAAAGGAGACGCGGCGCAGCGTAATGGCGCTTTCGGGGGGTCAGCAGCAGCGGGTAGCTATCGGGAGGGCGCTAGTGTCGGGGGCTCCGATTATTTTGGCGGATGAACCTACCGGGAATCTGGATGAGGATACCGCCCGCGAAGTAATCGAGATTCTGCAGCGGGCAGCTCATGAACAGGAAAAATGCGTGATCGTGGTGACCCATTCGCGCCAGCTCGCCCGCAGCGCCGACGTTACCTTGCGCCTAAATCGCCGCAAGCTAGTGGTGGCGTAACCTGCCCTCAGCCCTCAGCCGGGTATTTTCGTGCCGAGTGATACCAGGAGATGCTCACGTTAACCTTGCTGCGAATATATGCAGACCTTGATAAATGCTAACTACTAGCTCGCCTATTTACTGATTTATGCGGTAACTAAGCTATCTGTTGCCCTAAAAGCGTTCTATAAATTGGCTGATCTTTAAGCTCCTGATGAGTCCCTTCCGCGACCACGCGCCCACCATCAAGAACTACGATATGGTCCGCGATACAAATAGAAGCTAACCGATGGGCAATGACGATAGTAGTACGGTCAGCCCTCGCGTTACGAATATTTTTGGCAATGGAGGCTTCGAGGAACGGGTCAATATTAGCGAGCGGCTCATCGAGGATAAGCATGTTGGGACGCCGAAGAAAAGCACGAGCAATCCCGATACGTTGACGTTCCCCACCCGAGAGCGTGGTTCCCCGATCCCCGACTTTCGCGTCTAATCCTCCTAAAGAAGTAATCAGCTCACTGATATCAGCTTCGGCAAGAGCTGCCCAAATATCATCATCACAGGCCTGCCGATTAGCTAAAACAAGATTGTCTCGCACAGTTCCGGCAAAAATATGGCAGTCCTGGGGAACAAGAGCCAGTCTTTCGCGATATTGGTTTGGTTGATAGGAGCGAAGATTTCTCCCATCGAAACGCAGTTCGCCTTCCTGAGGATCAAGATAACGCATAGCCAGATTGGCTAGGGTAGTTTTCCCCGCCCCTGATTTTCCGACAATGGCGATTGAGCGTTTAGGAGTTGCGGTTAAGTTAACTTGGTTAATAACTGGCTTACCTGCCTGATAGGAAAAAACCGTATCATCACTAACTAAATGGTTTGTTTCTGCCTCGTATTCGGCATGATTGGTTTCGGGAATGGAGGGGATGGGATCCTTAGCGTTAAGAATGGTATTAATCCGGTGTGCGCACGCCCCAATTTCTCCTACTCTCCCCAGCATACCCACTAGCGTTGTCGCGGGGGTTGGCACTAGACCCGCTAGCACCACCGCAACTGGTAGCAAAGCTGAATCTAAATGTCCGGTCAGCACCCACCCAGTTAGAATGACTAGCAAAATCGTGGATCCGACTGTGGTTGCAATCGTAGAAAAAGCTGATTCCCAGGCTTTTCTTATCGTTTGCGAATTCTTAGTTACCTGCACTTTTCGTGTTAAATCCAAGATCTGCGCATTTTGTTTATCCACCATCCCCAATGACCGCAGTTCCCTTTGCCCTTGAATAGAATCCAGAACTGCAATACGCAACTGGGCTAGTTGATAACGTAATTTTTTACCTTGCCGGCGTTGTATGGACATAAGGGCGAAAGGGAATGCAATCATAGCTGCAGTTGGTAGCAGCATTATCAGTCCAATCGGACCAATAAAACTCACCAGCACACCGGTGAATAAAGTTGGAGTGAGAATGGCACAGATGGCAGTAGAGGCCGTATGCGCATAAAACCATTCCAACTGTTCCGCATCATTCATGGCAGCCGATGCCACATCACCGGTACGTTTCCCTTGCAACCCTAAGGGTGCGATTCGCTCGATAGCGTTATAAATGTGCACCCGCAAGGTATGTAGAATCCGGTAAGCAACTTCATGTGACCACCAAACCTCAAAGAGGGTACTCACGGCATGCACGACCACCAGGGTAAACATCATAACGAACAGCAGGTGCAGATTATTCGTACGGTTTAATATGAATTGCGTAGATATCCATACTGAACTGACCGCAACCCCAACAACACTAATTTGGGCAAGCGCAGTCACAATAGTGGCGGCTACGAAAAGGGGAACACATTCGCGTAGCCGCTTCATCAGTGCAAGGAAATTACTGAAAACTAAGGTCATAGTCGACTAGGCTCCCATCTGTGCACTAATCAATCTTGACCAGGCATTATCTTCCTGGCTTAACGTACAGGGATTCCCGCTACAAAGCACTTTCCCATGTCCCATTACCACTACATGATCTGTTTGCTCAGCAGCGTCAATACGGTGAGTAACCAGCAATAAAGTGAGATTCGGGTACGTCTTGCGAATATTCGCCAGAACCGTTGTTTCTGTTTGGGTGTCCAGACCAGAAGTAGATTCATCGAGTACGAGGAGCGGGCATTTGCGAACCAGAGCCCGAGCGATTGCCAGTCGTTGTTTTTGTCCTCCCGAAAGATTCTGAGCATGTTCTTCAATTTCTAAATCAAGAATATTGTCACCAGAATCAGGATTGCTATCGGGATGCAGGTTTGTGGCACAGGCTAGCTTTAGAGCCGTCATCATCTCCACTTCATCCGCTTTGGGATTAGCTTCGGCCAAAATTGATCTTATAGTTCCCGGAAAAATAATCGGGTCTTGCGGAACCAGCGTGACGGTACGGGCGATATCCAACCTGTCCGCTGAAACCCCTCCCACTGTGATACTTCCACTATCAGGGTGATCGAAACCCATTAATAACCCGAGCGCGGTGGATTTTCCGGAACCTGACAGCCCTACCAAGGCAGTTGTTTTACCTGCGGGTGCTGCAAAAGTGACTTGATCAAGAGCCTGCTCTGTAGCTCCCGGATAAGTGTAAGAAATGCTAATAAAAGAAACCTCATTACTTTGAGGCAGCTTTTGTGAAGATTTGCAGGCCTCGGAAGAAGTTTTCGTCTGCTCAAATATTTCGCTCATAGCCGGCAGCGCGGAAATACCAAAGAATGCTTCATGCCAACATGCCGATAAGGCGGTAAATGGGCGGAAAAGTTCGATAGCTAGCAGCGTAACCACAAATAGCGAGCTGATTGGCATCGCCTCGGAAGAAATCAAAGAAATTGCGATCACTAGCCCGAGGGCGGGACCGAGCACTTTCATCATTCCTGATAGGCCAGTTTCTCCCAATGAAAGCCGTAGCTGCCCCATAGTAGTTTTGAGCAGCTGGCTGGACTGTTTTTCTAATTGGGTGCCATGATCTTTAGCCGCCCCAAAAGATTTCAAAGTGGACATTCCCATCATAGAATCCACGAAATCGGCATTGAGATTTTCGTACGCTACCCAATGCGATTGTCCGCGATCAGCAAGAGCTCTATCCCATAATCGGGGAATAGCAATAATCGCGACTCCACAGACTAAAAGAACTCCCGCAATCAGGGGAGAAATGCTGGCAATAGCAATTGTTAAACCAATCGCGGTTAGAGCAGTGACCGCCAGTTGGGTGAAATACTTGACGAAATAGGGTTCGATCGCCTCAACCCCATCAGTGAGAACCGACTGTATTTGTCCAGAACGCCCCAGTCCTCCCCGCATAGGTCCGCGCGCATCTAGTTGCTCTAGAAGCGCCTGCCGTAAGCGGCTTTTCACCACTAGTCCCGCTCGATTTTGTAGAAGCTGTCCCCTGACCTCAAGTAACGGACGGATTAAGAGCAAACCGGCAATAGCTATGATTAGTCCCACCACCGTGGAGACCCGGCGAGAGCTCAATAGCTCATTGAAAAGCATGGCGTTGCACACCGCGGTTGCAATATATAAGCAAGACACCAGGACACCCAACATCATGGCGGGGGCCAGCAGCCACACGGAGACTCCGGCGGCGCGCATAACTAAACGCTGCTTTGCGAACACAATCGCCTTTCCTTTCTCAACAACGGTATCGGTTCTACGCGTGCGGCATTGGGAAGGGGTTCATGCTACCTTCAGGTCTTGGCGAATCCACCCATCCTAACCGTACTGCTTCCTCTGCCACCATATTGCGCCCCAGGTAGGGAAATGCGGCAGGAGTATTGCCTATCGTGCCGGGAATTAATGTGCGGATCACATGCAGTCCGCAAGAAGCGACATCGCGAGAGGTGATATCAACGGTAATTACCCGCATACCCCGGGCGTGGATACGCTCTATATAACTAGCTAGTTGGCTATCTTTCAGCTGTGACACAGATGAAATACTGCGGGTTGCTGGTATATCCAACAGTGGTTTCACTCTGTCTACCGCGCGAGGATCTAGAAAGACCTCTTGCTGAATTAGTAGGTCATCTACATCTTTGAGATCCTCACGGAAATCATCCAGATAGCGGCGGTCACGGCGCCATTTCTTATATGAACGTCCAGGAAGTAGACCTTTACGGATTGCTGTCCAATGTGCCCCTTCGGGGTTTGCGAGGTCGTGAGCCCCCTCTTGTAAGGTGAGCGCTTCACTCCAAGCTTTTAAAGCGCCTTGTTCAACGCTCGAACGACAAGAAAAACCAACGTGTACCAGTTTAGAGACATCATTGTGAACTACCCCGGCTAGAACCGGAATATTGAAAGTGTTGTCTAGATTGATCAAAGCGGGGCGGAGTGGCTCTTTCGTCCCGCTAAAAAGATCTAAATATTTCTGCGGTAATTCCAGGTGCGGAAGCGGCTGGGCATTCAACCACCACACCATGGTGGCATGCCGCTCAATAATTTCACTGATACCCGACAATATCGCCTGGTCACTGCTGGTTCCTGCAGCTACTCCAGCAAACGCAGGAAAGTTAACTTTCGGTTCTTGCCGATACTGGTTGGTATACCAGTTGACATACACCAAGGAGGCAGGAACGAAAACTGGCTCTTCATCCTCATAATAGGTACCTTCCACCCACCCTACGGGCAGTTCAGGCGTCAAAGGCACAAAAGGAAATCCGGGGTGCTGGTATTGGTTTGCAGAGAATAGCACCAGTTCTTCCGGATGAAGAAGCGGGTATCCTTTTCTCGTTAATTCCCGATAAGAACCATGTAATACCGGTTTGAGATCGATTAGGTTAGAGCAATAACGCTCGACCGATTCACCAATAGCCGCTAGTTCAGTGTCGTGGATCTGCGCTTCTTTTTCTTCCTCTCCAACCTCATTGGGGATTAACGTTGAGCCTTGGCAAAATACAGTGTTGATATAAGTTGATGTTCTGCGTAAATCACACGTTCGCGCCTGGGTAGTATGCAACGTAGGCGGCATATAGGCACTGTGATGTACCCGAGTGAGCTCTTTTACGATTCCATAGCATTTATCAACCACAAAGGTGGGAGGGTGAATCGGGGATTTAGGCTGAGGGCCCATCATAAAATTCGTGGGAAGCACCGCGTGAACTTCGAGCTCCCCGTCCATGGAAATTGCCCAAATAGTGTCAAGGGGGGTTGATTTCTGGTTATCGATTTCATTGCGAGTAATAGCTTTAATTAATTCCGCTGCTTTGTGCCCCATATTTGTGGCTGCACCTAAGCGCGGTAATAAACTTCCCCATACGGGGCTACCCATTTTTGCTTGAAATACTTCACTATTGACTGCATTTCCGGCGAGACGAGCAAGACTGTCGATATAAGTTGCACCTTGCCCTTTAAGTACTGCTGGGCCAACCAATAGTTGGTCGGGGGTGTGATCCACCGTGATCACTGAAACATTTAGTCCGAGATTGTCTTCAATAGTTTCCGCAAATACGGGAGCAGGATCATCTCCGCGACACACCACCAGGGCGCCGCGATTGAAGACTTGGTATGCACATTCGCGAACTGACTGGGAAGACAAGCGCGCCGTGACATCAATCTTTTGGAGCTCTGAAGTTATTAAACGCGCAATTGTGGGATCGCCGCAGACAATTACCTCTGCATCGGCCATAGATTGAGGATCAGGGGTCGGGGAGACTAGGTCCTGCGTGTTGATAAAACAACTGTGTTTTTCTAATGCTTTTTTCAACGGAGTGCCCAAAGGGTGAGTGGACTGGACATCCTGCGCCGCATCTAAGACGCGCACGATGCTATTGACATCCGTTGAGAGCACCAGATCACGACCATCTGCACATGTAAGAACGCATCTATTCGTATCCAAAGGCCTTACTTGCGCACAAATCTTCCACATAACCCCTGATCCTCTTACCTATATGAAATATTGGGTAAATCGCGTCTTAGCACTATCTTTTACCCGATGCCTATCTACTTACCTCCATGCAAAGCTCTGCTGCGTGGCACCGTGATGGCAGTGAGGAACAGTGATTTGATCGGTGTTCACTTCCTCAATCTCTACGATTTCGAGTGTGTTCATTTCCCCTCCTTTCAAGCGATAGCAACTTCAGAGGCTAGTCTTTAACTTGTTACTTAGGTTATGCTAACCTAAACACAGTTTACATGGTTTCTTCTTTTACACAAGAGGGAAATAAAACTACGGAACAAATGAAGGAGGTTAGGTGAACCAGATATCGCAACTATCCCCGCCTAAGTGCGAAAACATTATCAAAGTGCGTGGTGAGATCCGGTTACCCGAAGGCAGTGTCTTCTACCCACAGTGGAAAACCTCTGGATCTAACCCGGTATATGGCGGTTACCAAGACGCTTGCGAAACTCTGGTTTATGACACCAAAACTTTTGATGTCATCACCCACAAATCTGGAAAATCATTCCCTCTAGGACAACACATTAAACCGATAAAAGTACTCGACCAGGAGCTCTATTTACAAGGCTCCTCCTTTATTAATGCTCCCCGCCTTTACCGCCTTGATCGGAAAACTGGAGAACTAACTTTCGCCAAGAATGACACCTCCGAAAACGCCAACACATTTACCTGCAGACAGATTTGGGCTCATAGTGAGGACGGAACCCGAATCCCTATAGACTGCTTCGGAACGTTAGCGGAAAAACAGCCGACAATCGTATTCATTTACGGGGGATTCGGGAGGAACAATCACAGTTTCTATAGTCCAGACATTTATTCAAAATGGTTAACCCTTGGTTACAGCGTTGCCGTTATTCACTCCCGAGGAGGCGCTGAATTCGGGAAAGCTTGGCATCAAGCCGGGGTTAAAGCAGGAAGACGCAAAGTCAGGGAGGATATAGCCTCCTCTATTCGTGAATTGCATCGTCAAGATATTTGTACCCCCGAGACTACATTTGTACACGGTATGTCTCATGGAGCATTGCTGGCAGCGATTACCACTATCTCCCACCCAGAACTGATATCCCAAGTAATATGCCGCGTCCCGATCAGCAGCACTAAAGACCTGCCGGAAACAACCTTAGGTCGTCAATGGTTAGACGAGTACGGGAATCCTCAAACCTCTGATTGGGATAGCTTTATGAAAGAAGAAGATCCCCTAGCCTGTGAAGCCACACCCCGAAGTTTAAGCACCACATCTTGGCTCATTATCGGCTACTGTCACGATGCAGTCACCACTATTTCTCATGCAGATTCCCTAGTCGAACGGGTGAAAAATTTGGGAGGGGAAGTAACGTACTGGCGTTATTCCAGCAAAGGCGGACATGAAGGGGCATTTGATCCCAGCGAGAGGATAGCCCACGAACGCAGACTGTGGAGCTATCTCAGCCAAAAAGCATCTGAAACAAAACCGGAAGCAACAGGTTCACCATGTTAACGAATAGAAAGCAACGCCTAATTCTGGCAATCGTTTTAGCGATAACGCTAGCTTGCTCGTTGATAGTGGCTGTCATTGTGGGAGCTACTGATATTTCACTATCGGCCGCACTTGAGGGCATCAATGCCACGCTGAGAAGAACTGCTGCACTTGATGTTGATACTCAGATTATTGGGGAGGTCAGATTCCCCCGCGCTGTTCTGGGAGCAATCGTAGGTGCCGGCCTGGGTATATGCGGCCTGATAACTCAGTCGTTACTGCGCAACCCGTTGGGCGATCCCTATATTCTAGGTATTTCCTCCGGGGCTTCCACCGGCGCAGCAGCAGTCATAGTTTTCGGAACAACCAGCAATATCTTATCTGCATTGGGAATCACTTTCGGTGCCTTCCTGGGAGCAATAGCCTCCATCCTACTCGTTACCCTGCTAGCTTCTGCCGGAGGAAAAATCACTCCGACACGCATCATTTTTGCAGGTATGGCGGTAACTTACTTTTTCTCGGCAGTAACCAGCTTGATAACTCTGATGGCTAAAAACGCGGCTGGAACCAAATCGGTAATGTTTTGGATGCTCGGATCAATATCTAACGCCACCTGGCATGACGTCATTATCGCAGGCAGCGTGGTAACTATTGCATTAATTTGCTTCACCATCTGGGGAAGACGGGTTGACATCCTTAACCTGGGAGACGATGCCGCAATCTCACTGGGTACTAGTCCCCGCCTCTATCGAAACCTCCTATTTCTCATAGTGGCGCTCACTATAGCGGTGCTTGTCTCCCTTACCGGTGCCATCGGATTCGTGGGCCTAGTCGTTCCTCATGCTGCGAAACAACTGGTAGGTTCGACCACTCGAGCTGCGTTACCTATCTCTGCCCTGGGAGGCGGACTGCTTGTCGTCATTGCCGACACCTGTACCCGCGTGGCTATCAGACCAGCGGAACTACCTATCGGAATACTAACAGCCCTGGTAGGAGCCCCTATGCTAATGGCTCTCATCAAGAAATATTCCAAATAGAAAGGACGAAAAGAATGATCAAGAAACGAATTGTGGCTGGCGCGTTGGGCGCATGCCTTGCGGTCGCCGCCCTCGCTGGCTGCTCCGGGACAAAGGATTCTTCTAACGCTGCCGCTGACGAACCCCTTACCGTAAAGAACTGTGGGGTGGAAACGAAGTTTACTACCCCTCCTAAGAAAGTTGTTTCGATGGGAGTTACCGGTTTGGCGTACCTATTTGCTGCCGGAGCAGAAAAATCCATTGTTGGTCGCGCCAATGAATGGGGTGAAGAACCACCCTCCTGGATAGGTAAAAAAGCAGACGGAATCAAAGTGCTGTCAACGGAATCCATTTCTATGGAAGCACTCATGAAACTGAAACCTGATCTTGCTTATGGTGGCGGATTCAGTTCCGAAACTACCGCTCCGAAAGCTGTAGCAGAAAAGGGAATCCCTGCCGTTGTAGATGCTACCGAGTGCAACTACTTCTATCCGGATCAAAAATCCGATGAATCGTTCGATACTACTTTGGCGGAGATTACTCAGCTAGGCAAGATCATGGGCACCTCCGAAAAAGCGGATGCCACCGTCAAGGAACTTAAAGAGAAGCTAGAGCAGATTAGTAATGAGAAAATCGGTAAAGACCGCAAAGTTTCCTACGCCTACTACTACGGAGAAGATGCCGACCTATTTAGTTACGGAAACAAAGGGGTCATGGGGGAAATAAATAAGACCCTTAACCTTGTTAGTGCTATCGACCCGAACTATCATCCGCACCAAGGTCCCATTGCGCCAGAAGCATTTGTTAAATCAGACCCCGATGTAATCATCTTGCTCACCGGAATGGGGGGTGCCACCAAAGAAAGTTCAATGCAACGACTTGAAAAGATTCCTGGCTTCAAGGACATGAAAGCGGTTAAAAATGGCAACATTATCTACGCGGAATCCGCAGTAGCCTATGCTTCCCCCACCGCGATTTATGGAACATTTGAACTGGCTGATCAGCTCAAGAAACTAGGAAAGTAAACGGATGAATGATTCTCCCCTCACGATAGACAAAGCTAGCGTCCATTTCGGTGACACCAAAGTTCTTGACAGGGTCTCCTTCGAGGTACCTCAAGGTAAAATTTTAGGTATCGCCGGCCCGAATGGTTCCGGGAAAACTACCCTCATGAGGGCTATGTTCGCTGCACAAAAACTATCGGAGGGGAGAATCCTCCTCAGTGGGCAGCCTTTAGACCAAATGCGCCCCGGTCAAGTTGCCCGACGTATCGCAGTGGTTTCCCAATTCGAGCACGACATGGAAAGAACCCGCGTACTCGATATTGTTCTTCTGGGACGATCCCCGCATCGTAAGGATATTCAAGGATATAGCGCAGCTGATCGTAAAATCTGTCAAGAGGCTCTTGCCGCTGTTGGTATGAGCTATGCGCAAGAGCGCTATGTGGATACGCTTTCCGGTGGGGAGCGTCAACGGGTTCTTATTGCCCGCGCCCTCGCCCAACAATGTAAATGTATCCTGCTAGATGAACCCACAAATCATCTAGATATCAAATACCAACATCAAATTCTTAGTATCATCAAGAATGTTAGCGACACCGCTGTCATAATCTTGCATGATCTTAACCTGGTAACCCGCTACTGCGACCAGGCAATTATTCTTAAAAATGGCCGGGTACACACTCAAGGTGTCCCGGACGATATTCTCACTCCTGAACTCATCCACGATGTTTATGGCGTAAGCGCCAAAGAAGTCCAAGACGGAAACGTCAAACAATTTATTTTCAAACCATTGCCATCCACTACCTGACAGGTGAGCTAATATCGCAGGCTCTAACGGTGTACTGTAACCAGGAAAACACGCCTGTTAGAGTTACAAAGGGCAAGACTTCATTGTTGGTTTAAGGGCGATAGGCTGGGATTAAAACGCGCTGCCCGCGAGGAAGCGGCTGGAAGTAAACTAGCTGTTTTCTACCGAAATATCGAAAAGTAATCTGATGAGGGCATCGGACTCGGGCTTGGTTGTTTCAACGATATCGATATTGGGTGAATCAACTTCGTTGAACCATTTGACCGCGCGCTTTCGGGAGTATCCTGCAGCCATTTGCCTTTCAATGAGCCTATCTTTAAGTAATGAAACATCAGTATCCAAAAACCATAGGATATCTAGCATTTCCTTGACATTTGCCCAATCGCCATTTTGGAAGGCCAAATAGTTCCCTTCAGTAACAATAACTTGAGTGTCTGGTTTTATTTCGATAGCAGCAGCGATCGGCTCGTGCAGCCTGCGGGAATAGGTAGGGACGAAAAGAGGGTAGTCTACTATTTCCCGCAACCGTTGCAGTACATTAAGGTATCCATTTACATCAAAGGTTTCCGGAGCGCCTTTCCGATCTAGTAGCTGCTTTTGCCGCAATACTTCATTTGAAAAATGAAAACCATCCATAGGCAGATATGCACTATGAATGTTTAGAACATCCGTCAAATAATCAGCAAGTTTCTGTGCTAACGTGGATTTTCCAGCGCCAGGAGCTCCGGCGATACCGACAATACTGCGACCGGGACGCAACTTGTTGCATAGATCTCGCGCAAGATATTCCAGGCATCCAAATTCATAAAACTTCACTCAAAACCCTCCTAAAAGGAATTTTACTCCTTTGATTTTACTGATATAGAAAGAGTTATGAGCCATTCGTTGCAAACGGTTAACCTTTTCTGTACTTTGTTTTTCTGCCTCTTCCGTCCTGATAGATCAAGCCGTCTGTAATCATGCGTTTTAGAATACGGCTGGCCGTTGTTTGGCTGACATCCAACAGTTGATCCACATCGCTACGTACTACATAGCCGTTTTTGTTAATCAGATCCAGAATTTTTTCTTCATTGGATTTGCGTTCGTTAGACATCGTAGCCATGGTCTTAGCGGCATTTCTATTGGGAAGTGTAATTTTGAAAGCATTGTTTGTTACTTCAATTTTAGGCTCTAACCCTGTGCCTGCGTATGCTTTCATGATTTTGGGCATACCGGTTCCGTAAGCTTCAATCAGCTGTAAGCGATAGAAGATAGCTGCTAGTTTCGGATTTCTGCAAACGGAAAGTCCGAGCATAATGTCATCCAAAGTGATTCCGGCAGGCAGACCGCCCACGGATACAAATTCGATTCGATCATCATAGATACTGACAAGGGTGCTGGCACTAAAAGAGTAATCTCTATGCACCAGAGAATTCATCAATGTTTCTCTCAGAGCGTCCTCTGGATAATCTCTGGTATCAGTTCGGTATAGTCCCTCAAATGTGGCCTTGGTTTGATTGTGCAGATCGAGATAGGCATACAAATCCTCCATCTGCTGAAACAGCGAACCAGTAAACTCACGTCTATCTTGGAATACGCTCTGATCAACACCGGCAAAGGTTGCAGCCTTGATGGTATTCGGACATTGTTCGGACAGCAGCAACGCTACATTGGAGTAAACGCCGTCCGAGGAAACCATTCCCAAAGTCTGCATCTTAGCAGCATCATAGGGAACCTTCCTCTTGGCAAACTGTGCTTCAGCTGCCTGGAATGACAAATTCTGTTCCAAAGAGCGCATGGTTTCAAAACTGTCGCCATCGGTTTCTTTAATCATTTTTCGGATGGCGGTATCAGAGGCAGGATCTGTAGATGTACCATTGCGGACATACACGCCACTGGGCTTTAATCCCTTGCTGCCCAGATAATAAGGACGGTCTGTACCCTCCTGAACGGTCACGACAATAATTTGTTTATCATCTATCACCTGTGTCTCGTAGTGGACAAACATCGTAATATCAGGTTTGATGGAATCCCGAACCATGTTATTAATTTGCAAGGTAACACGGTCGGTACTATCTACACCAATCACCGTACCATTGTCCTCAACACCAATGTAAAGAGTGCCGCCTTTGGTGTTAGCAAAGGCAATCACCTCTTTGCAAAGGTCTGCAACAACCGAAGACTTGAGTTCGATAGTTTCGCTCTCACTAAATGCCATAAGGCACCTCCTGTAGTTTTCTTAATCACCATTATAGTTATAATAGTCATTCTAGTCGCTTTGTATTCGTGTAGTGATTAGAAAAAACAAAAAAGGGTACGAACCCATATTGAGTGGAAGCGTACCCGCGATGATATAACGATGAAATTAGGGTTAATACCTAAAAAATGTGTACAAAATCGATGTTTTTCTTGGTCTGACGAGGGGTTTTAGGGGTTTGCACATGCCTTCACGAACTTTGAACCCGAGGTGCGGGGGCTAGGTTTTATCCGAGCAGGTGCGGTGGGCATAAGAATTCGGAAAACGTCGCTACGTTTTCCGAATTCTTGGG
>OBUQ01000089.1_pt1 | contig 128402 bp, 122 predicted proteins | sample 1494951 | NCBI WGS metagenome assembly OBUQ01 (sample SAMEA2579938, study PRJEB22360) | human gut metagenome | biome: human gut; feature: human-associated habitat; material: faeces | place: Denmark | collected 2008/2010
GTATCGCCTTGGAGGAGCCACCCATTTGTATTGGCTAGCCGCTAATTCGCCCCCCAATAAACTGCCGACTGGAGCAAAACCGATGCTCACACCGGTTAGAAAAAGGACCAGCCCAATATATGTGTAGATGAGCCCCACGATCATACGTATGTACTGTCTGTGATGGTACCGACGACTGATAAGCTGAAAGATAAAAAAGAGCAGAGCAATCGGCAGCATCGAAATAAGGACTTCTTTCGCAAAATGCGGCAGTTCAAGCATAAACTCCCGCATGACATCTTGTGTCGTACTGACATCAAGAAACTCTGTAGGGGTGTAGGAAGCATCCGTCGGTTGAAAGAAGATGCCTAGTAATAAGACGGCTAGAATAGGCCCAATACTTGAAATCGCAACTAAACCAAAGCTGTCGTCAGAAGCATTTTTATCGCTTCGCACCGATGCCAACCCGACCCCTAAAGCTAAAATGAAGGGAACGGTGATCGGACCTGTAGTAGCCCCGCCTGAATCGAAGGCGACAGGGACAAAATCGTTTGGTGTAAGAAAAGAAAGTAAGATTACCAACAAGTATAGCACCATCAGTAAGAGGGATAAATTGATTTTGAATAAAATTCGCAAGACAGCGATGGTCAAACAAATCCCAACACCGATCGCCACCGTCCAAACCAGTAAATTACTAGGGATCGCCGGCATTTGATCGGCCAATACTTGTAAATCAGGCTCTGCGATCGTAATAACCGCGCCGATAATAAAAACACTGAAAGCTAGTAGTCCGATTTTTTTACTTTTTGAGAGCTGGATCCCCATCCCTTCACCGAGAGGGGTCATGGACATTTCCGCCCCCAGCTGGAAAAAGCCCATCCCGATAATAAGCATCACTGCTCCCATGAGAAACATAGCAAAGGTCCCAATCTCCATTGGAACAAGAAAAACACTTACCAGCAGCACCGTGATCGTAATCGGCAAGACTGCGGATAACGATTCAGAAATATTTTCTTTTAATTTTTGATTCATCGTTTCACTCCTTTTTTCTGTTTTGGACAGAGGAATGTTGGTTTGCATCCAAAAACTGTAGATCCTCTTTGTTGACTACAGCAATTTTAATTATCCGTCACACGCAACGCATAGGAATCCAGCAAAATCCGTGCAATAATCTGCAGCGGCAGGCGTGAGCGCACTTCGTAATCGGGAAAATAGGAGCCTTCAGACTTGAAGCCGACCAAGGCGATCTCGCAATAATTCATCAGACTAGAGGTGTTGTTCGCTGTTAGCAGGATAGAGCCGATCTCCGCGTCGTAGCAGTTTTTAGCGGCGACGACCAGCTCCTTCGTCTCACCGTTTAGAGAGATAAAAATGACGATGTCCTGTTTGGTCAGTTTTCGACTGATATTTTTAATAATTTCCGGATCGGTATGCATTTGACAATTTTTTCCGGTCAATTGGAATTTCACCATCATTTCTTGACCGATCATCTCCGAAAAGCCCCGCGCAAAGAGAAACACCCGATCCGCGAATTTTATTTTTTGGATCGCATCCTCGATATTGCCGATTTTCATCATATTAATCGTTCGAATAACCTCTTGCTCATTTTTTAAAATCGCTCGCCGAATGCCTTCATCGACTTTATCTAAGGAAGAGAAGTTGATGTTTTTGTTTTCCTGCTCTTTTAAATGGTGTTTGAACGCAGTGAAGCCTTCATAGCCTTTCTTTTTCATCGTTCGCACAATCGTAGCCGTAGAAACATTGGCCTGCTCGCTCAGCTTGACGATGGAGTAATTAGGGACTTCAAGAATATGGCTTTCAATATAGTCCCAGAGGTATTGCTCCGTTTCGCTTAATTTGTGATCCATTGTTTTACTAACCCTCTTTCAGCATCACGTTATATAAAAAGTATCACGTTTCATAAAAAGATGTAAAGCTTTTCAATGAATTAGCGAAAATATGAAAACCTTTTCGGTGTGGAACGTTGCATAATAGGCACAAGGAGGTCGTCACTCATGTCTATCTATACATGCACTATGAATTTAGCCATTGATCTATTTATTGAAACAGACACCATGGATCCTTTTGTCGTGAATCGAACGAAGGATGATGATATCCAAGCAAACGGAAAAGGCGTGAATGTTTCCCTCGTCTTAAAAATGTTGGGAATTCCAACGACGGCATTGGGTTTTCGTGCAGGGTTCACTGGAAACTATATAGAAGATTATTTACAGGAAAAAGCGATTCAAACAGATTTTATTGAAGTTCCGGGGATGACTCGCATCAATGTCTTCACACAAGTCAATCAAACAGAGGAGGAATACAAATTAGTCAATCAAGGACCGGAGATCCCACCTGAAAAGGTGCAAGCCTTTTTGGATCAGATCAGGAATTTACAGGCGCAGGATTATCTATGTATCTCAGGAAGTTTGCCACGAGGCGTAGCGCCTACGATTTTGATCGAGATCAGTCGGATCTGCGAAGAACGCGGCATTCATTTGATCATTGACAGCAGCTATCAAGAAGTCATGGACTGTTTGCCTTACCACCCGTTTTTACTGAAGCCAAATGAAGAAGAGCTGGCGTCCTGGTTTGGACAAGTCATTGATACAGAGGAGGCTTATTTATTTTATGGTCAGCAATTATTAGCGGCCGGCGCACAAAATGTACTGCTGTCACTTGGCGGAGAAGGAGCCATTTTTTTCACACAAGATAAAATTATTCGAGGAAATTCGCCAAAGGGAAAAGTAGTCAACACGGCTTGTGCAGGGGATACCTTATTGGGAACCTTTTTAGCTGGTCATTTAAGCCATCAGCCGCTGGAGGAAACATTGCGTAAAAGCTTAGCGGCTGGCAGCTCGACAGCCTTTCGTAAAGGTCTGACAGATTTTTTAGATGTAGAAGCCTTAAGTAAACAAATTGAAATCAAAGAAGAGAGGGTAAAATCATGGGAAATTATCAATTAATCGCAGCAACAGGGTGTCCGACAGGCATTGCTCATACTTATATGGCACAGGAAGCATTGGAGCAGGCGGCGAAGAAAAAGGGCGTAACGATCAAAGTTGAAACACACGGACAGATCGGAGTCGAAAATGAATTAACCGCAGAAGAAATCAAGAATGCGGAGGCCGTGATTATCGCGGCAGATAAGGATGTCCATCCAGAACGATTTGCAGGCAAACGAATCATCGATGTTTCTGTGAGTACAGGGATTAAGGATGCCGAGCGCTTGATTGACAACGCGTTGGCTGGAAAAGGTGTTATCGCTGCAGAGAATCATTCGGTGGATGCGTTAGAGCAGGAAACAGGAAGCGGCACGAGTTTTGGTCGCAGCATTTATAAAAACCTGATGAACGGTGTTTCCCATATGCTGCCTTTTGTCGTGGCGGGTGGTGTTCTAATCGCCATCTCCTTTGCTGTCTGGGGAATCTATTCCTTTGATCCAGAGAATGCTCAGTATAACGCGACAGCCGCTATGCTAAAAGCTGTCGGTGATGCGGCGATGGGGATGATGGTTCCCGTATTAGCCGCGTATATTGCAGAGGGAATCGCGAAACGACCAGGGTTAGTTGTAGGTTTTGTCGGCGGGATCGTCGCAATGAATGGCGGTACTGGATTTTTAGGCGGGATTTTAGCCGGGTTCCTAGCGGGATACTTCATTTTATTCCTGCAAAAAGTTTTAGAGGTGCTGCCAAAACAGCTAGACGGTTTGAAAGCCATCTTCTTGTATCCAGTCATTGGTGTAGCGGTGATCGGGATCGTGATGTCTTTACTCGCAGGACCGATGAAGGCTGTAAATGAAGGCATGATGAGCTTTTTAGCTGGCTTTGAACATTCGAATCCTTTAGTCCTTGGGGTGATCGTTGGCTGTATGTGTGCCTTTGATATGGGTGGCCCGATCAATAAGGCAGCCTATGTAACAGGAACGGCATTATTAGCGCAAGGAAATACGACCTTTATGGCAGGCGTCTCAGCAGCTTGTATCGCACCGCCGTTGATCACAGGATTCGCGACCTTATTCTTTGGAAAATATTTCGATACGAATGATCGCAATGCTGGGTTAGTCAACTTCATTTTAGGCTCTACCCATATTACAGAAGGTGCGATCCCATTTGCGGCAAAGGACCCGATTCGCGTATTGCCAACGATGATGCTGGGGTCATCAATTGCGGCTGTTTTAACGTATATGTTTGGTGTGCAAGTACCAGCACCTCATGGCGGCTTCTTAGTATTGCCAGTTGTAACAGGGAAATTCCAATGGGTATTCTCGATTCTCATCGGTTCAATTATCGGCGGAGTCATTTTGGGATTGATCCAAAAGAGCAGTGTCGCTGCGAAAGAGAAAAAAGCCAATGCGGAACAAGCAGATAAATCAGCCATCGCAGAGTAAGGAGAGAACGAGCATGGGGATCATTCAAGAAGAAAACATCTTTTTACATCAATCACTGTCTACTCAAAAAGAAGCCTTTGAATTTTTAGCGAGACAAACTGTGGCTTTAGGTATTTCAGCCGATGAGCAGCAGGTGTATCAGAAATTAGTCGCACGTGAAAATGAAGGAACGACCGGTATGATGGACGGCTTCGCGATTCCACATGCGAAGGATCAGTCGATCAAAGAACCCAGCATCCTCATTGTTACGCTGGATCAGGGAATCGAGTGGAACAGCATGGATGGTCAGCGGATCAACTTTGTCATCGCGTTGTTTATTCCTGATTCAGAGGCGGGAACGACTCATTTGAAATTATTATCCGCGGTCGCTCGGCTGTTGATGCGAAACGAAGTGACGGAACAGCTGAAAGTGGCGCAAACAAAAACGGAAATCGCAACATTACTAAATGAAAAAATAGGTGAGAATGAATGAAGACAATCAGTGCAGGAAAGAAGAAGTATTTAGATCAACTGACAAATGAAGCGGGAATCATTGGTGCGCTAGCGATCGATCAACGGGGCGCCTTGAAGAAAATGATCGGCAAATACAAGGAAGCAACGACAGATGATATCATCAAATTCAAGGAGCTGGTTTCTCAGGAGTTAACGCCCTATGCGTCGGCTATTTTGTTAGATCCAGAATATGGTCTGCCTGCCGCGGACGTGCGGGACGCCCATTGCGGACTGCTGTTGGCCTATGAAAAAACGGGCTACGACGCGACAACCCCTGGGCGTTTGCCCGATGTATTAAATGTTTGGTCAGTCAAGCGTCTGAAAGAAGCCGGTGCCGATGCCTGCAAATTCCTGCTCTATTACGATGTGGATGAGCCAGAAGCAATCAATGAGCAAAAGCGGGCGTATATGGAGCGGATCGGTTCTGAGTGTACCGCAGAAGATATTCCTTTCTTTTTAGAAATCGTGTCCTATGACGCCAAGATCACAGATGCCTCATCCTTAGACTACGTGAAGGTGAAGCCCCGCAAAGTGATTGAAGCGATGCGGGAATTTTCTAAGGGACGTTATCAAGTGGATGTTTTAAAGGTAGAGGTCCCGGTAAACATGAACTTTGTTGAAGGCTATGGTCAAGAAGTCTGCTACAGCCAATCAGAGGCTGCGGCTTACTTCAAAGAGCAATCAGAGGCCACAGATCTGCCGTTTATTTTCTTAAGCGCCGGTGTCAGTGCAGCGCTGTTCCAAGAGACTTTACGCTTCGCGAAACAAGCGGGCTCAACCTTTAATGGGGTACTTTGTGGACGAGCAACTTGGGCGAATGGAGTAGAGCCCTTTGTAAAAGAAAGCGAAGGACAAGCAGTTGCCTGGTTATCCGAAGAAGGCAGACGAAACATTGAAGAATTAAATGCGGTATTAAAGGAAACTGCCACTTCAGTTTATACGAATGCATAAGAAAAACGACTGCCTGTAGCGGGCAGTCGTTTTTAATGTCTTATAAGGCTTCTTTCGCCAATTCAATTTGTTTTTTGACTTGGTCGAAGCCAGTACCGCCTAGAGAATGACGACGTGTGACAGCCGTTTTAGAAGACAAGGTGTCGTAGATGTCCTCTTCGATCACAGAATGGATAGCTTGATATTCTTCTAACGGCACATCCTGCAGGAAAATCCCTTTTTGGGTGCAGGCCAAGACCAATTTCCCAACGATCTCATGAGCTTGACGGAAAGGGATGCCCTTCGCCGCTAAATAATCCGCCAGCTCCGTCGCGTTAGAGAAATCTTTTTCTGTCGCATCGTGCATAGTCTGGGTATGGACCTTCATGGTATCGACCATACCGGCCATGATGTCTAAGCTAGTCGCTACCGTATGGACTGTATCGAACATACCTTCTTTGTCTTCTTGCAGGTCCTTGTTATAAGCCAACGGCAATCCTTTAATGACGGTTAATAAACCAATCAAATCACCGAAGACACGGCCAGATTTTCCACGGATCAATTCTGCCATGTCCGGGTTTTTTTTTTGCGGCATAATGGAGCTGCCCGTCGAAAACGTATCGGTTAATTCAATAAATTTAAACTCATGGCTGCACCATAGAATGATCTCTTCACAGAAACGAGAGAGATGCATCATTAAGATCGAACTGTTGCTTAAAAATTCAAGAATGAAATCCCGATCGCTGACACCATCAAGACTGTTCATGTAAATATCCGCAAAGCCCAGCTCGTCCGCGGTCATCTGGCGATCAATCGGAAAAGTCGTTCCCGCAAGCGCCGCGCAGCCTAACGGAGAGATATCCACCCGCTTAAGACTTTCTTCAAGGCGTGCCTGATCCCGCGTCAGCATCCCGTAATAGGCCATTAAATGATGCCCAAAGGAAATCGGCTGCGCATGCTGTAGATGGGTATAGCCAGGCATGATCGTTTCAACATGCTCTTCGGCTTTATTGACCAGTACCGCACGAAAATGATGAACCTTCTCGATAATCTCAGCCAAATGCTCCTTCAAGTATAAATGCATGTCGGTAGCGACTTGGTCGTTTCTGCTGCGAGCGGTGTGAAGCTTGCCGGCGACAGGTCCGATCTCGTCATGAAGCATTTTCTCCAAGTTCAAATGAATGTCTTCATTTTCAATCGTAAAGGTTAATTCATTCTTTGCCGCTTTTTCTGCTAATATAGTTAATCCTGCGATGATTTGCTGCGCTTCTTCTTTGGTGATGATACCTGTTTCCCCAAGCATTTTAACATGAGCCAAACTACCGGTAATGTCTTGTGTCGCTAATTGCTGGTCAAAGGGGATGGAAGCCCCAAATGCGTCGATCCAGGCCTCATTTTTGCCATCAAAACGCCCGCCCCAAAGTTTTGCCATAATAGTTGTCCTCGCTTTTCTTTTATAATCAGTATATAAGAAGTGTATTGCTAAAAAAAGACCGACTAGTCGGTCTTTTTCAGCGAAGTATCCTCGCGACTTCTTTAAATAGTTAGCTTAATGAATCCATGGATTCATTAAGCAGTCACATTTAGGGAGGAGGCATCTTCTCAGATACCTCAGGATGAAAACATTGCTGGTTTCCTTATTTCCTGACCGGAAAAGAAACTCTCCTAAGAGCAATGGCAAGATGTGAAACCGGACGGCCTTATTTACCGGCAAGTAAAAGCCGCCTCACATCTGGTTCCTCTTGCAATTTCATTAAATACTCGGTTGTTTATTCTCCGCCTGGATTTCAGCGTGTACCTTTGTTGGCAAGCCCCATAATTTAATGAAGCCGATCGCTGCATCTTGATCGAAGGTATCAGCAGACGTATACGTCGCCAAGTTTTCGTTGTATAAGCTGTTGTCAGATTTACGTCCTTCAACGATGACATTGCCTTTGAAGAGTTTTACACGCAATACGCCGTTCACGACTTCTTGGGATTGTTTCAAGAAGGCGATTAACGCGTCCATCGTCGGGTTGAACCACAGTCCGTCATAGATCATTTGGCAGAGCTGCTGTTCAATAACTGGTTTGAAATGCGCCATCTCACGAACAAAGGTCAGATCTTCCAATTCTTTATGCGCCTTCATCAACACTTCTGCACCGGGACATTCGTAAACTTCACGCGATTTGATGCCCACTAGACGATTTTCAATATGATCGATTCTGCCGATACCATGTACGCCGGCGATCGTGTTCAGTTTCATGATTAATGTCGCTAAAGATAATTCTTCCCCATCTAACGCTGTCGGCACCCCTTTTTCAAAGGTGATCTCAACGATTGTTGGTTTGTCTGGTGTATCTTCTAATTCAGCAGTGATGGCATAAGCTCCAGCTGGCGGAGTAGCCCAAGGATCTTCTAAGATACCGCATTCGCAGGCACGTCCCCATAAGTTTTGGTCGATGGAGTAAGGATTGTCTAGATCCGCTGGGATCGGCACGCCTTTTTCAGCCGCGTAATTGATTTCTTCTTCACGAGACCATTTCCATTCACGGACTGGCGCGATGATCTTCAAGTTTGGATCAAGGGCAGCGATGGAAACTTCAAAACGAACTTGGTCATTTCCTTTTCCGGTACAGCCATGAGCGATGGTCGTTGCTCCTGTCTGATGTGCTAACTCCACTAATTTTTTCGAAATCAATGGACGAGACAACGCCGATACCAATGGGTAAGAATTTTCATAGTAGGTATTGCCCTGCAGCGCAATTAATACGAAGTCCTGCGAAAACTCTTCACGCGCATCAATGGCGTAAGATTCAATCGCACCAACTTGCAGTGCTTTTTTCTTAATAAATTCAGTATCGCGGCCTTCTCCAATATCCAAACAGCAGGCAATCACGTCGTAACCTTCATCGACGAGCCATTTGATTGAGACTGAAGTATCTAGACCACCTGAGTATGCTAAAATCACTTTTTCTTTCATCCTGATTGCTCCCTTATCGCTTTTTCATTAAAATCTAATTAATGTGTTGAAGCAATATTAGCATCGTAAAATACAAAAAGCAAGCACTTTTTAAATATTTATGCAAAATAATTTTAAAAATACGTTTCTTTATTCAGTTTAGTGTGTATATTAGCATTCATTTTGTATAGTAGAAACACGCAGCGTAAATGAAAAGAATTTGCGTTTTCAAAGAGAAAAACATTGACATGCCAAGGCTTAGCAAGTATTATGGTAAATGGTATTGTTTGCCCCACGAGAGCCCCGGAAACTCAAGTGTTTGTCAAACATTCGAAATCGAAATTGGAGGAAAAAAACGTGCGTACAACATATATGGCTAAGCCAGGCGAAGTAGAACGTAAATGGTACGTAGTAGACGCAACTGATGTTCCTTTAGGACGTCTTTCAACAGTTGTTGCATCTGTACTACGCGGCAAAAATAAACCAACATTCACACCACATGTAGATACTGGTGATTTTGTAATTGTAATCAATGCAGATCAAGTTAAATTAACAGGTAAAAAGGCAACTGACAAGATTTACTACCGTCACTCAAACTTCCCTGGTGGATTGAAATCAGTCTCAGCAGGCGAATTGCGTGCTAAAAATTCTCGCCGTTTGGTCGAAACTTCTGTTAAAGGTATGCTTCCTAAGAACACTTTAGGTCGCGCTCAAGGCATGAAACTTCACGTATACGGTGGAGCAGAACATCCACATGCAGCACAACAACCAGAAGTCTTAGACATCACAAACTTAATTTAAATAGGAGGGAAATTCATTGGCACAAGTTCAATATAGCGGCACAGGCCGTCGTAAAAATGCAGTTGCTCGCGTACGTTTAGTACCAGGAACTGGTAAAATTACTGTAAATAAAAAAGACGTTGAAGAATATATCCCACATGCTGACCTACGTTTAGTAATCAACCAACCATTTGGCGTTACTGAAACAGCAGGTTCATACGATGTATTCGTAAACGTAAACGGTGGGGGCTACGCAGGTCAAGCCGGCGCTATCCGTCACGGTATCTCACGCGCTTTATTAGAAGTAGATCCTGATTTCCGCGCACCATTAAAACGCGCTGGATTACTTACACGTGATTCACGTATGGTTGAACGTAAAAAACCAGGTCTTAAGAAAGCTCGTAAAGCTTCACAGTTCTCAAAACGTTAATATATTTTATATATCGACATTTCAGACACTTTCCATTTTGGAAGGTGTCTTTTTTGTGGGTTTTCCTAAAGACTCTTTTATTCAAAGTCAATAAAACTGAAGGGGATGATTGGTAATGATTAAAAGGGGGAATATGTTATACAATTAGATATAACGAAAAATGAACTATAGGGGTGTCAAATGAAGAAAAAAGTGATGATGGGTTGTTTATTTATGAGTGTGCTTTTACTAGGTGCTTGTCAAAAGTCGAATACGGATACTACAGCAAAGTCTACAAAACAAACGAATAGTATCGTAAAAAAATCTAGTAGTAGTTCTGCAACGGACAATATTTCTAGTTTGGATAAACAGAATACTGATATAAAAGAATCATCGTCTGATGAATCAAACACCATAAAGACAGCACAAAAGCAGTTAATGGGGAAACGATTTTTCATGGTTCCTGCATTATATGATGGTGAAGATGCCAATCAGGCGATGGAAGAAAATAAAGCGCCGCAAAATTTGATGCATGATGGTGGAGTAGTTTTTAGTTTTACAAATGATACGACAGTCCATGTTGAGTTAGCGGGCACCTACAGACCTGACTATGATACTACGTATAAACTAACTGATAATAAGATAATCATTGAGGACCGAAATATTCCGTATGCTATAACTAATGGACTTATTTCATTTGATTCTTGGGAAACGGAGCTAAATGGGCATACGATTACTTGGTCTTTTAGTCCAGAGGAAAATTCTTCCGCGAGTTCTTCTGAAAACTCTTCTGACACAAACATCAATACAAAGAATTTAACCTCTGAGCAATTCAAAGAATGGGTCAGTGCTGTTTTGGATAAGCAGTTCACTATGGGAAGACATTCTTTTCCATACAAATTATCTGTCGAAAATCATGATGGCTATGCGTATATCCGAGTGAAGCATAGTGAGCTACAAGTGGACACTATTACAATGTTTCGCATAAATAGTGAGGGCCAGTTAGAAGAGGAAGACCGCTCCAATGGCTTTCCGGTCACTTACAAGGTTGTCTCTTCTAAATTTATGGATACCTCAGAAGTCACTGTGAATAATTAATTTATTAGTAAATCAAGTTGCGCTTATTTGGAAATCCAAATAAGTGCTTTTTTGTAAATAGTGCCATTGAGTCAAATCCGATACTTTCCACGCCAAAGAAGCTTATTCAATTAGCCTTCTTCTCTACAGCCCCATCACTTTTTCTTCTTCCTTCTAAGAAACTTTTCAATTCTATTTTTTGCCCTTCGTTCGTTTCGCCGTTGTTGGATTTGATCTTCGTTCTTGTCGGAAGCATCTGAGTTCTCTAGGTTTGTGGCGGCGTTTTTTGCTGGTGGTCTTTCTGTTTTGGGCAGATTGGATTTGCCAGCAGCGTTCTTTGATTTGGCTGTTGGCGACTTAGTGGGTGGTTCTGTCTTCGATTTCGTTGCAGCAGGCTGATTTTTTTGTTGAGCAACCTTGCCAGTAGCTGTGGTGTTTTTTGCTGTCGATAATTCTTGCTGGGCGTTTTTCTTACGAGGCGTTTCTTGTTTATTGGTTGTTTCTTGAACAGACTCCTCAGCATTTGCTGGTACGGCTTCGTGCTCTGCGTCGAGACAGCTTTTTTTGCTTTTGAATTTTACGTATTCGGCAAAGCGGCGGACACCGGAGGTTTGGAAAATCGTTAAGGTGGTTAAAATGTTCAATACTTCGGCAGTCTCCTCTGGAGAGGTAATGGGTTTTGTATCCCGCAATGTCCAGGTATGTTTTTTGCCAGCGGCATCTTTAAAAACGGAGATAAGATCGAATTGAAAGTCGGATTCTTGTGAGTGTTCGCGACTTTTTTTCTCCAATAGTTTTTTATAGGAACAAGCTTCTTTGGTAGATGCTTGGTATTCTTCTTTGCTGGAGAATAAGCGTTGGGTGATGGTTTGCCATTCTTCGTCAGAAAAAAAGTGCTGAAAATAGACGCAATGCTGGCGCAGCGTGTCATTTGGAGTTGCAGATAAGAAGAGTTCATGGATCAGTTCCTTTAGTGGCTGAAGTGAGAAGTCGCTGACACAAAGCGAGTGGCGAACAAGGATCGCTACTAGATACTCGACTACCTCCGCGACCTGTTGATTTTGCTCGAAGGATCGAAGCACACGTTTAAAGAGGTTCTCCTTCTTCATTCCAAATAATTGTCTTTGACCAAGCTTTGCTACGTCCATTGTCGTTTCCCTCCACACTTTGCGAAATTATTTTTAGAAATCGCTTTCATTTTTGTTATATTCATTATGTTAACTGTTTGAAATAAGGTTGTAAATAGGGTGAAGTGATACTTTTTTTCTATTATTTTTATTTAAAAATTGAGTAAATAATGTAAGTTCATATTTTTGGCTTTTTCGGATTTGTTCATCATTTTTGGGATGATTATTGTATTTTTTTCTAAAGGGACGGAAGAATTTATTTTGTTGTTTATTGGATTTTTTCAAATCTCTCTTTCTTATTAAGTAAGATGAATAATTATAATTTTTTTGCTAAAAAAAGAGATTCCGCATAAAAAAATGCAAAATCTCTTGAAAAAAATATTTCGTTCTATGTTCCCTCAAGGATGAATCATCGATGCTTTCATTATTGTTTTGTCAAAACACAGGTGAAGATATAATTTGAAATATCTTTTAAATCGCTGGTTAAATGGTTAATGGAGATTGGTAGAATGAAGTCCTGCTCTTGATTCAATAAACAGCGTTCGCAGACGATAAAGCAGGGAATATTGAAAAATAATTCCGGAATATCCTCGATGGAATAATAGATTTCATCATTGATAAAAAAATAGTTCTCAGAAATGATCTTGCTGATATTATTCCGAAACAGCATGTGCGAGTATTCGTCTTTCGCAACGATGATGATGGGAAGTTTCTTTTTCGCGCCTTTTTTCAGGATAGGCATGACGAGGTGGCAGAATTGCAGGATGATCGATTCGGACATCATGAGTTGCTCTGAAAAATTCTCTTTTATCCAGGTAAATACGATCTGACTTATTTTTTCTTTTATCCCGCGATCCTCACAGTTTATAAAATAATATTGATTGAGCAGAAATTCGTTAATGCCTAATGAGGTCGTGTACACAAGATCCATTAAGGGCTTTTCGAATTCAATTTCTCCCAGCAGATTCATTTCAAAGGCGGCTTCAAACTGTCGAATCAGCTGAACAACGGAGGGGTGGCTATTAATTAACCGATTTCGGTAATATTGATAGTCTACTTCAATCAAGCGGTAGCTTTCTGGATTGTAAGGCAAGTTTTTATAGATAAAAGAGATGAACGCGATGTTCTCATCATCGAGCGTTATTTCGTGCTGCGAAAAGCAAGTTTTGATGCTGTTAAAAAGAATCCCCGTTTTCAAAAATTTGATCGTTTCACTATCGATCGGAAGACGGCTTTTTTTCGTGATGCTTAAAAAGATCGCATAGCGTAAGTAATGAAGGCTCTTGCTGCTGAAATGATTTTTCAGTAAATCGCCTAAATCATGGGCGATTTGTTCAGACTTAGCAAATAGCGGATTTTTCTTCAGATCCTCCACCCCGATCCCTCGCATCCACAGAGTTAAATAGATATACCGTACCTTAAGCTCATTTTCAAAAGCTATTTTTCCTTCGGGCGTGCTGCCTAATCCTTGTCTAAAAAAAATTTCAGCCTTTTTCTTTAGATTGAACACCTTTGTAACCGAGATAAATTCTTCTTCGGCTATGGAGGTATAGTTGTTATTGCCTAATAGACAACGGTAGCATACCCTCAAAAAAAGGGAGTCCGAGTACATTTTACGAACTAAATCGTAGCAGGTGACGCCCTGCTTAAAATGAAAGGATAGCTGTGAGCGAGTGATAGAATAGGAGGCTATGTCCTCCTCTAGCCGTGCAGCGATTTTTTGACAGTCCTTTTTGATCGTGTTGAAGCTCGTATTCATATTGGCCGCAAGCTCCCCAATTTTGATTTGCCTGCATTCGTATAGCACGTAAGTAATTTTGACTCTGCGTAGGATATCTTTTTCTATAAAGTTGTCTATCAATTGAATGTCTCCTTATATTGTTAAACCTAAGAAAAATCTTAATATAAAATAAGTATCCCTCTATTGTTTTTGCAAGAAGGGCCTTGTTGGCGAACTTCCCCAAAAATTTGTTAATTCATATATTCCTGCACCTCATTGAATAATAGGTCCCCTAAAAAGTAGCCTTTGTTCCATGAGGTAATCAGTTCGCCCTCGGGAAAATGATAGGCGGCTAATTTCTTTTTGATTCGATTGGTTAAATTAGATAGCTGGCAAAGGTTTGATTTGGTCGCATCCTTTTCCCAAATTAAATAGCACAATTTCTCACGAGACAAGGTTTCTCCAGTTTTTTGATACTGATAGAGATAATGCAAGAATTTCTTCTCATTGGCTGAAAGGCTGAAGAAGAATAGCTCGGAATTTTTTTCGGCATGGGGGACTACTCCCTCGCTATCAAGAGGGCTTGATTTAGTTTGACTGCTCGTCCATTTAGCAATTTTTTCAATGACCTCGATATCCGTGGTTTCTGGATCGATCCAATCATCGATCTCATCAATCAAGTAGGAGCATTCGGAATTCTTCAGGTCATTTTTCCTGCCCTTTCTTAATAGAGCTAAGCCGTTTTTCTTAAATGCAGAATAATACTTTGAAACTTCTAAAGTAGAAATGGTATCACTAAAGATGACCAAAGAGAAATACTTGATGATCTGGGGAGAAAGCTGTGCATCCAACATCAAATCACTGGAACAATAGACCTCGTCATTTGATCGTTGTAAAATGGACTGCAGACTTTGCTCCGCCAATAAATTTTTTGTTATGATTAATACTCTCGTCATAATTTTTCACTCCTATTCGTAAATTCTCAGTTGTATTCACAACGGTTAATAAGCATCTATTCACGTATTCGTCTTATTATTTTGTTAGCGCCGCAATCATACATTATCAAAAATATTCAAAGTATTTTTTTATTCTTTTTAATTTTTTTTGGCTATAAATTAAATTTTTGGATAAAATACATTTTAATATCAAAACACAATATACTAAGCGCTATTATTTATAAAGACAAAGACAGTTAGATAAATGATCACTAGTCAAATTTTGTTCTTTTTTAAATAGGACCGGGGATGAGAGAAAACGCGCTTTTTGCTTCTTCCATCAAACCTTAGTATAATAACGTTGTTTTGAAAAACGTACGACCGTTTACTTAAGGACGGTAGGAGGAAATATACATAATGACAACGAATTTTTGGGCAGAGCTGCCAAAGCCCTTTTTTATTTTGGCACCAATGGAAGATGTAACGGATGTAGTGTTTCGTCACGTCGTTAAAGCAGCGGGAGCGCCGGATGTTTTCTTTACGGAGTTTACAAATTCCGATAGCTTTTGTCATCCAGATGGCATCGAGAGTGTGCGCGGTCGGTTGGCTTTTACGGAGGATGAGCAGCCGATGGTGGCGCATATCTGGGGAGACAAACCAGCATTTTTCCGTGAAATGAGTATTGCCTTGGCGGATATGGGATTTAAAGGGATCGATCTGAACATGGGCTGTCCCGTCCCCAACGTTGCGGAGCGAGGCAAAGGGAGTGGGCTGATTCTACGCCCAGATGTAGCCGCTGAATTGATTGCGGCAGCGAAAGCAGGCGGATTGCCTGTGAGTGTTAAGACACGGCTTGGTTTTACAGATACGGCCGAGATGGAAAGCTGGATCAGTCACTTATTGAGACAGGATATTGCCAATCTTTCGGTCCATATGCGGACAAGAAAAGAAATGAGTAAGGTTGACGCTCATTGGGAATTGATTCCTCAGATCGTCAAACTGCGAGATGAAATTGCCCCTCAAACCTTGATTACAATTAATGGCGATATTCTGGATCGTCGGATGGGGCTGGCGCTTGCGGAAAAGTACGGAGTAGACGGCTTGATGATCGGCCGTGGGATCTTCAAGAATCCCTATGCCTTTGAAAAAGAACCAAAGGAGCACACACCGAAAGAAATGATCGACTTACTACGACTGCAGCTTGATCTGCAGGATCAGTTTTCGGAGCAGGTTCCTCGCTCCATCGTTGGACTGCATCGTTTCTTTAAGATTTATGTCAAAGGATTCCCAGGCGCAAATGACCTGCGTGTAAGCTTGATGAATACAAAGTCTACTGCAGAGGTGCGGGAGATTTTGGATACTTTTGAAGGGGAACATCAAGAGCTATTTTAATGGTTTAAAAATGAAGTATGTAAAAATCAGGTTTCAGTCTTTAAAATTTAAGATTGAAACCTGATCTGCCTATAGTTGGAGACACGATTTTATTGTCGTGTCTCTTTTCTTTTTTTGTGAGAGCTTTCGTTAGAGATATTGGTCCAACAGATTACTTTTCAATAATCTGACTTACAAGTGTCAGTAAATGTTTAAGTTTATTGATTTCGCTGGTGTCATGAGACAAGTAGTAATAATTCTTCGTCCCTTCACTGCGGTAATCAATGAGCTTGGCCTGCTTTAAAATTTTTAAATGATGGGAAACCGCGGGGCGGGAGAGCTTCGTCGTCTCGGTCAAGTCGTTTACTCGTAGGCCTTCACAAGCCTTATCTTCTAGTAGGGCAATGATGATTGCTTGGCGTTTTTCGTCACCTAAGGCAATTAAAAAGTCACTAACTTCAGAAAATTCGTTTTTTATTTTTTTTAGATCGGACATCACATTCACCTTTTGTTCATTATTTTAAACCATTGAAACATTGACGGAGATGCTTGTCAATTTTTTAGGAAGCAAACAAGTTGACGAACTTTTTCCCATCAGCTAAGATACAACTCGTAGCTATGGTTTAAAAATTTAAACGAATAAACCGTGAAATCGGATGTTTATTTAGCGTATCGGAAGAAATAGATGAAGAAGGAGTCATAAAATGAAAGCAGCAATGATTCATCGTTATGGTCAAAAAGAAGTGGAAGTTGTAGAAACGGCAATGCCAAAAATTCGTGAGCAAGACGTTTTAGTGAAGATTGCGGCAGCCAGCATCAATCCTATCGATCTGAAAACAAAAGAAGGCAAAATGAAGATGCTGTTAAAGTACCCAATGCCTTTAACATTAGGCAGTGATTTTTCTGGAACAATAGTAGAGACTGGAAAGGGTGCAACGAATTTTCTAATCGGAGATCAGGTCTATGGTCGCGTTCAGAAGGATCGCATCGGAACCTTTGCTGAATACATCGCGGTGAGCCAAGAGGATATCGCTTTACTGCCTAAGAATGTAAGTTTTGAGGAAGCGGCTGCGATTCCGTTGGTGGGATTAACAAGTTATCAGGCCTTGTATGAGATCATGAACGTGACGGCTAAGGATAAAGTATTGATTCAAGCCGGTTCAGGCGGCATCGGCACGATTGCGATTCAATTAGCCAAATTATCTGGTGCCTACGTAGCGACTACGACTAGTGAAAAGAATTCCGCATTAGTAAGAGAGCTAGGCGCGGATAAAGTCATCGACTATCATAAAGAAAACTTTGATGAGGTTCTTGCTGATTATGACTATGTTTTTGATACGATGGGAGGAGAAATATTAGAAAGAGCGTTCAACGTTATCAAGCCTAAAGGAAAGGTCGTGACGCTCTCGGGAATGCCCAATAAACGCTTTGCTCGCGAGTACGGATTGCCATTCTGGAAGCAAGGAATTTTGACCTTGGCCAGCCATAAACTAAGCAAGCGGGCCAAGACAGCGAAGGCCGAGTATGTGTTCCTATTTATGCGGCCAGACGGCAAACAGCTAGAACAGCTGACGGAACTGATTGAAGCTGATAAGCTTAAACCGATCATTGATCGGGTGATTCCGTTAGAAGACATTCAAGCTGCCTTTGACTATTCAGCCTCTGGTCGAGCGAAAGGAAAAATCATTATAAAAATGCCAGACTAATCAGGAGGGGCCGTTCGTTCTTCTTGGTATAATAAATCAAAAGAAGAAGGAGCGAAAAAAGAATGATCGAAGTAAAACTTGGTGATATCTCTCGTTTAGAACGTCCTGTAGATGCGATCGTCAATGCCGCAAATGCAGCCTTGATTCCGGGCGGCGGTGTTGATGGTGCGCTAAATCGAGCGGCTGGACCGAAATTAAAGCAGGCGATGGCGAAAATCGGTGGCACTCCGACTGGTTCGGCGGTAATTACGGAAGCCTTTCATTTACCTGCTACCTACGTGATTCATGCAGTTGGTCCACGCTATATTGATGGCGAGCACGAGGAAGAACGATTGCTTTACTCTGCCTATGAGTCCGTATATCGGCTGGTTCATTCCCATGAGCTTCAAACCATAGCTGTTCCCGTTTTAAGTGCGGGAATTTATGGTTACCCTAAGACAGAGGCCGCTCGGATTCTTTATGAAGTGGCTAATCGAGGAGAAAATCAGGCAATCAACACGTTGGTCGTTGTCTTTGAATCCTCCTGGCTGCCGATTTTTGAAAGGCTTCAAATAGGGAATGAAAACGATTAACTATTTTTATCAATTTTGTGATAAAGTGATAAGATAATAGTAAATAAGTAAAAGCGAGGCGAATGATTTGAAAGCTATCTCAATTCACCCTGAGCCGGTCATGGAGATTCTTTCCGGCAAAAAAACCGAAGAATATCGGTCGTGGACCACCCATCATCGCGGACCGTTATTAATATGTTCGACGGCGATTAAAACACCTGGCTGCATCTCCGGGCACGCGGTATGCATTGTTGATCTTGTCGATGTAAAAAAATTAGCTGAGGATTCATATGCGTGGGTCTTTGAAGATGTCCGTTGCATCAAACCTTTTTCTATCAAGGGGCAGCGACGTTTGTACCATGTACCAGATGATCGGATTGTCGAACCAGAATCGGGTGAATTCATAATAGAAGATGGCGAAAAAGTCGTTACCGAGGAATTTTGGCAAACATACTATCTTTCAATAGTGGATTAATCTTTTTCATTTCCCTAGATGAAATAGGCTCAGTGATCGTTTCTATCAAACGATTACTGAGCTTATTTATTTGTCGTTTTTTGAAATAAAGAACGGTGTTCGTTGTTCTGACCGTAGGGCGTACTTTTTTCTTAATCTAGAAAAATCGTCTGTCTAATTCTGCTATTTTGAATATTTTTGACTAAAAATTGCCATAATTGTGTTTTCATATTATTATTTGTTAACAAAATAGAAATTATACAAGGAATGAGTATTTATTTCATACAATTAGGCGAAGGTTGATAAGAAAATAGGCTCGGTGGTAGTTGTTGGTGATAGGGCTTTTAGGGGAACCGGATTTTGTAACTTTTAGGGACGGCATTCTTTTTGAGAGGAGAATGATCATGGATTTTCGTACACTTTTGGGGACAAGCAACAAGCGGCGACTGGCATTAGTAGAGCGACTTTATTATCATCGGGATGGTTGGTCGAGCAACCAGCTGTTGAGTGAACTGAATTGTTCGTTGCCGATTTTATTGAATGATATTGAATTGATTAATGAAGAATATCCAAGCTTTCAAATTACGAAGACGCAAGGTCTTTATCGCTTAACGGTAGACAAAAAGGTGAACTTAGGGAATTTATATGCCAATATACTCAATACCAGTCCGGAATTTCAGATCATCGAAGAGCTTTTATACGAAGAATGCGACAGTATTACGATCTTAGCGAAAAAATTGTATCTCAGCACCTCCAATACGCAACGCTATTTAAAAAAGCTTGAGCAAATGTTTACTCAGGCAGGCATGGAATTATGTTACCGGCCACTACGCTTAGAGGGGAACGAGGGAGAGATTCGTAATTTCTATTATCGTTTTTATAGTGAGCGGCAGGTGGCTTTTGAAAGTCCGCTGCCTAAGCTGCCGCCGAAACACTACCACATTATTGAACGCTATGTGCAAGAATTTGTCCGCATCAATCAAATCCACGAAAAATATGTTTTTCAAAAACGCTTGATTTACAATTTCTATATTAGTATTTGGCGGATCAAAAACGGCCATGACTATCCTAAAGAGGAGCTTAGAATTGAAGGACTGACGTTACCCATGGAGTTGCCTTACAAAGAATTGCGGCAGTCAGTTAGAGAAGGTGCGGATCTGACATTGACCCCAGAGATGACACGAGATGGCTTATGGCTGCTTTTCTCCGATTCCATCGTATTCAGTTGGGAACATCGGGAATTAGCAATGAAAGATAATGAAAAATACCAGCAATTGTTTCATCGGCATTATGAGCTGGTAGAAGCCTATAATGAGCTGCTGGGGCATCGTCTAACCAAACAAAATTGCATTGATTTGGCTACCGTTTTATCCAATGATTTTTATCTGTATGATCCTGATGGCCAATACTTATGTTTACTTTGGCGGAATCGCACCATCTTTCTTTCAGAGGTTTCCAAGATGTATTGCCGAGGGGTAGAAAAGGTGAGGACATTAGTGGAGCAATTTGTTCATAAGTATCAGATGTATCAAGAGGAAGATTTCATCCGAAATTATGTCTACTTGCTGATTACGACAGAAGAAAGAGGAATGGAATGGCTGGCTAGTCAAGAGCCGTTGTTGAAAGTCTTATTGCTGTCTGAACTGACACCAACAGAGGAAAGCTTTTTAGCCAAACAGATTTCGGACAAAATCTATGGGAATTTTATGATTTATCATTTCGAAAAGTTGTCTGGCGGTACACCGAAGCTGCAACAGGAATTGAAAAAATACGATTGTCTCATTACTACAGGCTCTGCTCAAGGGCTGCCGGAGGAGTATCCCGTCGTTGTGATCGATCCTTTTTTAACGCGGCAGAGTACCCGTTGGATTCAAGAGACGATCAACGAGCTTGAGGAAAAACGTCAGCTAGTATCTATGGTAGAATAGTAGCGAAAGAAGGCTGATGTATGAATAGTATGGAGAAAATCAATCAATTTCGCGATGAACGAAACTGGCGTCCTTTTCACAATGAAAAAGATTTAGCCCTGTCGATTTGCTTGGAAGCGGCGGAGCTATTGGAGCTTTTCCAGTGGAAAGAATCCGAAGAAGCTCGCACGCAGACCGAACGCTTGAAGGAAGAGTTGGCGGATGTGCTGATTTATTCTTATATGATGGCAGATAATTTGGATTTTGATATTGATGAGATCATCAGTGAGAAGTTGAAGAAAAATGCAGTGAAGTATCCAATAGAAAAAGAATAGAAACTTGCGGAGCAATCCCACGAATGGAGCAGAGAAATCTGCTCTTTTTTGTTTTTTTAAAGGAAAATCTGCTAATAAATGAATAGCCGCTATGTTAGGAGGTTTGTTTTTTATTGTTATATATAATCGACTTTATAATAATGTTGGTTTTTGTATGTATTTCAAATAAATCAAATTAGAAAAACGTGATTTTGTAAGCGTTTTACCAAAAATCAGTATTGTTTATGTGTATTTTAATCTGCTTTTGTCATTTTTGACAAAAAAACACAGTGATTAAATAACTGATATTGTTAAAATTTGATTAATATTTTAGTTGAGTTAAACATGTACATATGTTAATTTATAATTGTAAAGTAATTATTCGCTAATAAATAGCACTTATTATTTAAACTATTATTTAAAGTTTAATGAAATTTATGGTTGGAATTCCGTTATTCCGTGCTGTTATTCCACCAGTGTGTAGGATGATTTTTAAGAAAAGAATCAGGTAAGAAAAATGAAAAAAGCTCAGGAAGTAAAAGCAAAACCCAAAAAGCGCAATAGGACCTCTTCAGACTTTTTAAAACAGGAATTATTTTCTCTTGTGGTAAAGCTAGCGATTTTGTTGACGCTGGCGTATTTTGTCGTCCATTTTGTCTATGGCATCACTCGCTATCCGGATGATTCAATGGTTCCGGCGGTAAAATCTGGAGATGTCGCTTTATATTATCGGCTGAATAAAAATTATGTCGCTTCAGATGTGGTCGCTTTAGAATACGAGAACGACCTGCAGCTTCGGCGAGTAGTTGCAATTGAAGGTGACACAGTAGACATAACTGAAGAGGGTCTAGAGATTAACAATCATTTACAAGCGGAGCATCAGATTTATGAGGAAACCCTTCCTTATACAGAAGGAATCGATTATCCAGTAAAAATCGGAGCAGGGGAGGTATTTGTCTTAGGCGATAAACGAGAAGCGGCAATAGACAGCCGTGTATATGGGCCAATCAAGACTAAGGATACGCTGGGCAAGGTGATCACGATATTGAGACGAAGAAGTATTTAAGTTTTCAACCTAAATGGAAATTGAAACTAAATAGATAAATATTTTTGAGGAGGAAAGAGGATGAAGAAAATAGTAAAAGGAATTTTTGTTGTAATAGCTACATTAAGTGTTGTTGCAAGTATGGCACTAACTGCAGCGGTTGAAGTGAAGGCTGATGGACAAAAACATCCACTTTATGACGAAGAAGCGGTATTAACAAAGGTGATAAAAATACCTGAAGGGGTGATCGTTCCGAATCTGGTATTTGATTTTGATGCTGTTCCTTTAGGAGAAGAAGATGAAGAGGGAAATCTCTTTGGGACTGCTCCAGAATGGAAGCTTCCTTCGATAGAGTTTAGTGAGGATAGTGTCAACCCTGACAAAGGAGAAAGCGGGAATAAGGCCGTTAAAACAACTGATAATCTTTTGGTAAAAAAAGTTATAAATGAAACCACTATTCTACAACTAAAAGATGCAAGCGCTGATGATGCAACGGTGAACTTTGGACATGCTGGTGTCTATCTGTATGAAGTAACAGAAAAAGTGCCCAATCCGTCAGATCCAGAAGATGTGATCACTCGTTACTCTCAAGCGAAATATACTGTACGTGTTTATGTGGAAAATATTGAGGATAAAGATGGAAATTCCTTATTAACAGTTAAAGGGTTAACCATTCTTAAAGTAACAGATGATAATGGAGACAATGTGGGGGCAAAAGTAGATCCAACTCCCGGTAGTGATACGGAATACGGCGGCAGTGAATTCCGATTCGTCAATGAATTTTGGGATGAGACAGAACTTGAAGTAGAAAAACGAGTTGCAGGAAACGCTGGGGATCGAACAAAAGCGTTCGATTTTGATATTAGCCTGACTTTACCAACAGTAGTAGCAGCTCCTGATGATCATAAAATTACCTATACATTATCAGGTGATCCCACAAATACTGTCTTTGAATACGACGGAAACAATCCAATTTCAGTGAAATTGAAACATGGAGAAAAAATCATCTTTAAAAATCTGCCTGTCGGTTCTACTTACAACGTAGTCGAAACAATCGCTAAGGGATATACCCCTTCAGCAGTGGTTACTGGACGAGGAACAAATGGAGTAGCAACGGATGGCACGCCTGATGATGACTTGAAATTCACTGTTATGGTAGGCGATGTTATCGATCTTTTAGTTGATTTTGAGCAAGATGGGATTGAAAATACGACGGTTGTAACCAATGAATACAAAGATCCTAGTATCACAGGCGTTCTTACCGATAATTTCCCATTCATCGTCATGGTCCTTGTTGCTGGTGCCGGAATCGTATTTTTGACAGTAAGTAAGCGAAGAAGAGCACAGTAAGATGTCAGCGCCAAAAGAACCAACGAAAAAAACACTTTCTTTTAGCGTTCGTTTGGTCCGTTGTTTTAGTAACTTGATTGATCGCATAGCAGTGATTCTTTTATTGCTGCTATGTGCGTATGGAATTTACGGAATGTGGGATACGAATCAGCTGTTATCAAGTGCGCAGTCCTCCAATTTGCAACAATACAAACCTGAAGCAGATGATACGCTATCCTTTCAGGAATTGAAGGAAATCAATGACGAGGTGATTGCCTGGCTGACAGTCTACGGAACAAAAATTGATTATCCCGTAACGCAGGCTGATAATGATCAGAAATATGTGAATACAAGTGTCCTAGGAAAGTATTCGCTGGCGGGGAGTATTTTTTTATCTAGTGAGAACGCCGCAGATTTTTCTGACTTCAATAGTATTATTTATGGTCATCACATGGATAAAGAAGCGATGTTCGGCGGTTTGGATAAATTCATTGAAAAAAAATACTTCAATCAGCACCAATACGGCAATCTTTATTGTGATGGAAAAAATTATGGGATTGAATTTTTTGCCTTCATTAAGGGGGATGCCTATGACTGGCAGCTGTATAATCCAGGGATTCAGGAGAGTGCGGCTCGTGAATCTTATTTGTCGTATTTGCTGGAACAGGCCAGTCAAACGCGTTCGATGAAGGTCACGGAAGACGATCGTATTGTTTTATTAAGTACCTGTGCGTCTGAACCGACAAATGGTCGGCATCTATTGATTGGAAAACTCTTTGACGAACCCTTTGAGGATCCCTTTTATCAGGCAGAAGAAGTCAAACCCTTTTTAGGAATTGATCCGCAAGCTTGGTGGGGAAATTTATCTAAATGGCTAGGCGCTTTCCTGCTGGTTCTTTGGCTCGTCATCTTGCTTGGTTTGTTTTTGAGAAGGAAAAAAGAAGGGAGCAAATAAAATGAGAACACGTGAAAGATATGAAACTTGTTATTATCTAGTTGTCCTCCTTGTTGTTGCTTTTTTCTTTCCAACGCAAGTCTCGGCCCAAGCGACGGCCCATATTCCCATTGAGCAGACCTTTAAAATGGACGCTGGCAGTTTGGAGCAGATCGCCCAAACAGGTATCTATATTCTTGAACCGTTAGAGCCGAACAGTCCGATGCCTAATAATCAGACACCTTATCAAGTACAGTTAGCAGGAAACGAAAGCAAAATTATTGAAGGGTTCGATTTTTCTCATGAAGGGACGTTTATCTATAAACTCTATCAACAAATCCCCTTGGATAAACCTGAGATTACCTATGATGATCAAGTCTATCTGATCACCGCTCATGTTGTGGACATAGATGGAGCTTTAAACGTTGATCTTACAATGAAGAATGCTCAAAAGCTGAAGGTAGCTGCGGCTGTATTTGAAAATATGTACACGGCGGTACAAACAAAAAATCAAGAGGAACCTATGACGGAGTCTCTGCCCGATACTAAGCAGGAAAAGGAAAAAACTGAGGAATCGGAACGTCGTCTGCCAAGTACGGGCCAGCTGAAGGAAAATCTTTGGCTATTGGGATTCATTGTTTTACTTGCGGCAATGAGTTTCTACAAAGGAAAGCAATACATTGAAACCAAAGAGTAAGATGTCGATCCATCCTTGATGGGTCGACGCTTTCTCAAAGGTTAGTTGTCTTTTTTTCTGAGGATATGACAGGCGGTCATTTTTTCATAAAAAAGGATTACTGAAGAAGATACAAGTGAGGAGGTTTGACAAAAATGAGGAATAAAAGCAAGCGGTGGTATAGCTGTTCAAACTGGCTGACTCTTTGGCTGACCCTCACGCTTTTTTTGACAAACATGCCTTTCTCTATGATCTATGCTGAAACGATAGAGGGGTCCTCCACTGCAGAAGAGGTTCAAGAATCCCTTCATAGCACTGAAAAAGAGTCAAGTACACAAGCAACGACTGACAATGAAGGGCAGCAAACCATAGAATCAACCGAAACAGTTGAAGGAACCCCTATTGCACAGGCAATAACTGGAACAATCAGGGGCATGGTCTGGCTAGATGAAAATGAGGACGGTGCACATGACAGGGATGAACGACAGTTAGCAGCGATCAAACTCTATTTGGTGGAAGCGGAAAATAAGAACCAAGTAATAACTGAAACGGTGACGGATGACTCTGGAAATTACTCCTTTAAGGACTTAGCGGCAGGGGAATATCAAGTGGTCGTCGAAGAACAAACGTTGGATGGCAAGGACTATTTAGTTCCGATCGCCGATCTTCAGTCGGGAACGGACAACAAGTTTGATAGCGACAAGGAAACGGAATCTTCACGTTCCTATTCTAAGCCGATAAAGGTAACAGAAAACGAAGCTATCGTGGGTATAGATGCAGGAATGCGACTCAAAAGGTTACCCAACCCAACAGGTGGGAATTATAAAGTCTATGATTCCACAAATGCATTGATAGGCTCTTACCCGACTTTAAAAGCTGCTGTTGATGCAAGCAACCTAGCGGCAGATCCATCGCTTACAATTTTATTGACAGGAGATGATACTGCTCAAGGGGAAGAAGCAACGATCAACACGGGAAAAAACATTCTTTTGAAGTCCACGGCAACCAACACCATCACCCAAAACATCGAGCCCAAAAGTGAAACGGACCCAGAGGAACAAACAAAGCGCCATATAAAGGTCAGCAGTGGTGCGAGCCTTACTTTAGAGAATATTACTTTAGCGGGAGCAGGAAAGGCCTATAACGACGGACAATGGGGACCATCCAATGGCGGTGTGGAACTAACAGGAGGAACACTGAGCCTTGGAGAAAATGCGGAAATTACCAAGACCTTTGGAAATAAAGGTGGTGCGATTGAAGCAAAGGAAAATAGTAAAGTCTACTTAAAAAGCAACAGTAAGGTGTATCTAAATCAATCAAGTGACACCGGCGGCGGGATATACGCTAAAGATAGTACAGTAGAAGTCAGTGGGACGAGCAGCATCTCTGAAAATATCGGTCAATGGCGGACCGGCGGAATTCATTTAGATCAAAGTTCTCTAACGGTCAACGACCAAGCGACAGTGACTGGAAATATTGCGAAGCACAATGAAGCTGGCGGTATCAAAGTCGAAAATAACAGCAGCGTCGTGATGAACGGCGGCAGTATCACCGCCAATAAAGTAGAGGACAATGGAAATGGCGGCGGAATCTATCTAGTCAGCGGGTGTACGTTTACCCAAAATGCTGGTGAAATCAACCAAAATGAAGCAACCAATGGTGCGGGCATTTATACTACTGGTGGAACAGTCGAAATGACAGGTGGAACAATTCATCATAACAAAGCTAGTGCTGACGGTGGCGGGATCTATACAACAGAAGGACCGATTCAGGTATCCAACGGTGAAATCAGTCAAAATACTAGCGAGGTAAATGGCGGTGGTATTTTTATCCGAAAAAGTACCTTAACGATAACTGATGGAAAGATAAAGAACAATACCGCTAACATTGATGGCGGTGGGATACGTGCAACAGGTGAAGCAATTCTCGAGGTGACAGGCAACGCAAGTGAAATTAGTGAGAATGAGGCCAATTATGGCGGTGGCATCTCGGCAAATGAAAATAGCCAAATAACTATGACTGACGGGACCATCAGTAAAAATACTGCAGGGCAACGCGGCGGCGGAGTCAATTTGGACGGGACAGCGACCACCTTCACCATGCAAGGAGGAGAAATCAGCGAAAACAAAGCGAAGCAGAGTGGCGGCATCTTAGCAGATAAAGCCATTGTCACAATTACTAATGTAAAAGTACGCAGCAATCAATCAACTGGGAATCAAGCAGGAGAAGGCTATGGCGGCGGGATCATGATCGAGAATCAATCGAATGGGACTGGCGGCTGGTATTCAGCGAAGGTGACCGTCATCGACAGTGAATTTACAGGAAACAGTGCTTATGATGGCGGTGGTCTGTATGTAAGTGAAGGAAGTCAAGAGTTGTCGATCACCGGGTCTACTTTCACGGGAAATACTGCGCGACATCAAGGCGGCGGCATCTTTGTCAACGGTACCCAGACCAAGATCAGCGAGAGTCGCTTTGATTCAAATAAGGCCAGCAGGTATGGTGGCGCCTTAAAGCTGGGGATGGCAACGGTATTAGAAATAGAAACCAGCACAATCAGCGGCAATGAGTCTCGTTATGGCGGTGGCATCTCCGCCAATGACGGCAGCAAAATCACGATGACAGACACCGATATTATAGGAAATAGTGCCCGTCATATCGCGGATGGTGAGTCTGAGATCGTAGAGGGCACGCCGTCAGTGAGCGGAACGGAAAAAGAAAATATTGGCGGTGACGGTGGCGGCGTAAATATTGATTTGCCGGATACGGAATTTAAGATGACCAAAGGAAAAATTGAAGGGAATATCGCCGAAAGCAGTGGCGGTGCATTATTTGCGACTGCACACGCAAAATTCACGCTTGGCGGGACGGAGGCTGAACAAGTTGAGGTAATCAAGAATACTTCGGAATCGCAGGGTGGGGCGCTTTTTCTTAAAGAAAATGTCGAAGGGACTATCAGTAATAGTCTTATAGATGCCAATACCGCTGGAGGAAATGGTGGTGGGGCGCGTCTAGAAGCCAATGCTCGTTTGATTATCATGAATAGCAGTCTGAGTAAAAACACCGCTTCTTATGGCGGTGGGATCTCTGCCAATAGCGCCAGTACCGTCGAAATGAACGGTTCAGCAAGTACAATTTCCGATAATACAACCAGTAATTTTGGCGGCGGGGTGAATATTGATAACGCAGGGACAGTCTTTACCATGAACGATGGTTCGATTGCTAGTAATCCTGCACGAAATGGCGGCGGTGTCTTTGCCAGTGCCGGCGCAGAGTTTCGGATGAATGCGGGCTTGATCACTCAAAATACCGCGCTTAATAACGGTGCGGGCGTGTATCTCCAAGCAACGGCGCAGTTATCGGTTACTGGTGGTACCATTTCACTAAACGTCGCGGAAAGAAGCGGCGGCGGTATTTTTACAGAGGATTATTATTATGATTCTCCAGTAGATGCAGATGCGTACTATCGAAACATTACAGTTACCGGTTCAGGTGAGATCACTGAAGACAATCGTTCTCAGAGAAAGCAGCCTATACCACATATTATCAATGGACCGCTTGGATTTGAAAATAGTTATCTGAATGATTATCAGGTCAATTATTTCCCGAACTCAGTAAGAATCGTTTATGATCCAAATGGTGGCGGCGGCGAACTATATGAAGAACAATATTTCAAACAAAATCCTCCAGAAATTGCAACAATTCGTTCAGAAACAGAGTTGAAATATACCCCGCCAAGCGACCATCCCGAGTATGTATTTCTATATTGGTGCGAAAATGCTGATGGTGAAGGCAAGCGCTATAGTACAGAGGGAACGGACAAGATTACGATGGATAGTGACAAAGTACTTTATGCGATTTGGGGACCGCCAACGACCCTTTCTGGGACAATCTTTCTTGATAAAATCAAAAATAGTACCTATGACAAGGGTGAAGAATTAGAGAACCGAGAAGTGACCTTATATAAGAAGGTGGAAAATTCCTCTGAGTATGTTGCAATCGAAACAACCCTTACAAACCAAGATGGCAACTACTACTTTACAGCTACCGATCAAAATTCCTATAAGATTTCTGTGAAAGTACTGGATGGGGAATATGGCAAGTATGGATTTGTCAAAAAAGGGAGTACGAAACTTAGCAGTCACGTGAACCCGGATGGCTTTTCTGATCCGATTACTATCGACATCGAAAAAGAAAGAAAGCCAGTTTTAAATGCCGGTTATCTCGAATCAGTCGTTGTCACAGGCGTGAAACACAATGCAGAAAATGGCTTCTTTTATCTGATCAGTCTTCTGTTAGCTGGACTCGTAATAACGCGTATTTTTGCGCTTAGAAAAACCGAATAGAGAAAACGCTCCTTTTCAACGACGAAAAGGAGCGTTTTTTATTCGTGTAATTCCAATGGCAGACCGTCAGGATCAAAGAAGAAGGTCATCTTCTCACCAGTAAAGTCATCGGTTCGCAGAGGTTCGCACTCGATTCCGTGACTGTTCAAGTAAGCGACGGTTGCTTCAATATCGGTTGTTTTGAAGGCCAGGTGGCGTAATCCTGCTGCTTCTGGAAAGCTTGGGCGTTTCGGTGGATTTTTCACGGCGAATATTTCTAACTCTGCGTCGTTCAGCTGTAAATCTAATTTATAATCCTGTCGTTCTGGTCGGTAATGTTCACGAATAATCGGCAGACCAAGGATATCGACATAGAAATGCTTCGCCTTCTCATAGTCGGAAACAACAATAGCGACATGGTGAATCGCGGAAAAATTTGGTTTCGGCATAAAACCATCCTTTCAGTTTTTACTTATCTAGTTTATTGTAACAGGACTAGAGGCTGGAGGCGTTCTAGCCGCTTTCTTAAACGTCTTATCGCGTCAAAGCTGAGGGAGCTTACGAAGTCTTTTCTTATTATAAGCTAGTTGGATTAAAAAAAGTATGTTATACTCCAATCAATTGAAGAGAAACATTTGGGGTGCTGTTTAGCTGAGATTATACCCATGGAACCTGATGCAGTTAAGACTGCCGCAGGGAAATGTAGCTAGTTGACTGATCGTACCCGACCATTTTATTTTGGTTGGGTTTTTCTGTCTTTTACTCCTTTTGTTTCTTGCAGAATGGTTGCTTGAAAATGAGAAAGGAGTTTTTGTCGTGGAGAAAAATAAAATCCACAAATTGACGCTATTGGCTTTAATGATCGCCTTGGATGTTGTTTTGTCACCTTTGATGCGAATCGAGGGGATGGCGCCGATGTCTAGTGTCATGAACATTATCGCCGGCGTGTTGTTGGGCCCCATTTATGGAACGGTGATGGCGCTAGTTTGTGCTTTGATCCGGATGACGATGTTAGGGATTCCGCCTTTGGCGCTGACGGGAGCGGTGTTTGGGGCTTTCTTTGCGGGGCTGTTTTATCGTTTGGGAAAGAAGCTGATTTGGTCAATGCTGGGTGAAGTTGTTGGTACGGGAATTATCGGATCTCTCTTATCTTATCCTGTGATGGTGTGGTTCACCGGCAGTCAGAATGAGCTGTATTGGTTGATTTATACCCCGCGTTTTGTCGGTGCGACCCTGATTGGTTCGGTGATTGCTTTTGTCGTCTTAGTGAAGCTGAAGGAGACCGCGATCTTTAAACGCTGGCAGCGCTTATTTTCCAGTGAAAGGATGTTTGGATGATGAAAATAGATGCTTCAAAACTACTGCCCTTAACCGAGGCTCCGCTGGTTCATTGTATAACCAATGAGGTAACCTGTGAAACGGTAGCTAATGCGCTGCTTTATATCGGAGCAAAGCCGATCATGGCTTGTGATCCGCGGGAGTTTGACGAGCTGTTTCGACAGACAGACGGCTTGTTGCTGAATATTGGTCATCTCTCGGAGGAACGTGAAAGAAGTTTAGTCGCCGCTGTGAAGCTGGCAAACAAGGTGGGAAAGCCAACCGTCGTTGACCTAGTAGGATATGGGGTCAGCCGCACAAGAGATCGGATAGGGCGTCAGCTTGTTGAAGAAAAGCCAACTGTAGTAAAGGGGAATATTTCTGAACTGCGTAATTTTTGCGGCTTACCAAGCCATGCCCGCGGAGTGGATGGCAGTGAGCTGGATCAAAGCGATCCAGCAATCGAAGAGCTAACAAATGCTCTGCAGCAATTAACAAAGACGTATCCTAAAACAACCTTTTTAGCCACTGGCAGCCAAGATATTATTGTGGATCAGTGCAGAGTCTGGCAGCTGCGAAACGGCGTGCCGGCATTGGATCGCTTTACTGGGACCGGCGATGTTGTCGGTGCTTTGATCGCCGCGTTATTGGGGACTGGAGCAGAGGCTTCGGCGGCGGTCGTTACGGCGGTCAGCTATTTTAATCTATGCGGAGAGCAAGCAGGCGATGAAAATGGCTTGGCGGCTTTTCGACAAGCAACCTTGAATCAACTCTCGCTTTTGATGGAAAAAGAATGGTGGACTGAAGTGAAGGGAGAAGAAAAACAATGGGCTTAACGCTTTATTTGGTAACAGCTCGCTATGATTTTAGCGATGACCACTTTCTGACGGTGATTGAAGAGGCCTGTAAAAATGGGGTCACACTTGTTCAGCTGCGAGAAAAAGATTTACTGACGGGAGAATTTTATGCACTGGCTTTGAAGGTAAAACAGGTGACGGATCGGTATCAGATCCCGCTGATCATCAATGACCGGGTAGATATTTGCTTGGCGGTTGATGCGGCAGGGGTGCACATCGGGGATGATGAAATGCCAGTAGAGGTGGTGCGGTCGCTGATCGGTCCCGAAAAAATCTTGGGCGTGTCAGCAAAAACTGTCGAGCGAGGAGTCGAGGCAGAAAAAGCGGGCGCGGATTACTTAGGTATTGGCGCGATTTTCCCAACAAAAACCAAAGAGACGCCGCTAACTTCGATCGAAACGTTAAAGGCAATCAATGAGCAGGTAACGATTCCTAGTGTTGCGATCGGCGGGATCAAGGAAGATAACCTGACGGATTTTTATGGGACGGGAATCGCCGGGGTATCGATCGTTAGTGAAATCATGCGGGCAGAAGATGTAGGGAAAAAGGTTCATCGGTTGAAAGAAAAAATAGATAAAGTATTGGGGGAATCAAAATGATAAATGAAACGCCTCAGGTTGTAACGATTGCCGGATCGGATTCTGGCGGTGGCGCGGGAATTCAAGCGGACCTCAAAACCTTCCAGGCACGAAAGGCTTTTGGAATGAGCATTATTGTGGCATTGACATCTCAGAATACGTATGGGGTACAAGACAGTATGGCGATTCCTAGCCCCTTTATCGAAGCGCAGTTTGATTCTTTAGCCGCTGATTTTGCGATTGGTGCTGCTAAGACCGGGATGTTGGCGGATGTGGAACGAGTAGAAACGGTGGTAAAAAAACTGAAGCAGGTAGATTTTGGCCCAGTAGTTGTAGATCCTGTAATGGTAGCGAAGGGCGGGCATCATCTCCTACAAAGTGATGCGGTAAAAACGATCAATCAGCAATTACTGCCATTAGCGACGATCGTTACCCCCAATTTGCCAGAAGCAGAAGTCATCATTGGTCAGCGGATCGTGACGGATCAGGAGATGATCAATGCCGCGAAAAAGCTGCAAGCCTTCGGTACGCAGAATGTTGTCGTTAAAGGCGGACACAGCCAGAACAAGGATGCGGCGGATTATGTCTTGCTGGCCTCAGGAGAAAGCTTCTGGATGAGTGCGCCGAGAGTGGAGACAGCAAGTACTCATGGAACCGGTGACACCTTTTCCGCCTGTATCGCCGCGGAACTGGCAAAAGGAACCGAGCTGAAGGAAGCGATCATTATCGGCAAGAAATTTATTCAAGCCGCTATCAGCCAGCCGATTTTTGTTGGGCACGGACATGGTCCAACCAATCATTGGGCCAAAATGACCGATAATATCGTCATCAAATAAAAAAGAAGTTGAGAAAGAGTCCCTTCTCTAAACGTTACAAGCGAACGATTTTAGAGACCCGCGCCTTCTCAACTTCTTTTTAGTTTGCCTTCAAACAAATATCTTGTCCTTGCTCCTGCAGGTGAGCGACATGCTGCTCGCCCCAGCTGCACAGACTATCTAGAATATCAGACAGGCTGCGGCCATAGTCGCTTAATGAATATTCGACTTTCGGCGGCACCTGTTGATACACTTTTCGGTCAATAATATTATCTTCCTCTAACTCACGAAGCTGCTGGGTCAGCATTTTTTGGCTGATGCCAGTAATTCCTCGCTTCAAGTCGCTGGGACGCATCGGTCCATGGCGAAGGTTACAAAGAATAATGGGTTTCCATTTTCCGCCGATAACATCCATCGTCGCTTCGACACCGATCATATAGGAACGATTCTCCAAAAAAAATTCCTCCTTAAAATGTTGATACCATCCAAAAATTACTAAAAGGTATCTATAGTACAAAAAAGTGGGTACTTATCAAAAGATCATCAACAGTATATAGTATCTTCTCGTAGGTTACAAATACTTTTTTTGGAGGAACAAAATGGAAAAGAAACTCTCACCAAATTTAACATTACTGGCTCTCGCGATTAATGCCTTCGCGATCGGGTCAACGGAATTTATCAGCGTCGGACTGTTACCGATGATTGTTAAAAGCTTCAACGTCACACTCGCACAAGCAGGGTTGACTGTTTCATTGTACGCTTTAGGCGTTACGATCGGAGCCCCTTTATTGACCGTTTTAACAGGAAAATGGAACCGACGTAGCTTGATGATCGGCATTATGCTGCTGTTTATTAGCGGGAATCTGCTGGCGGCTTTTGCACCGACCTTCTTTATTTTATTGCTAGGCCGCATTTTGGCAGCCTTGGCTCACGGAATCTTTATGTCTGTTTCAACTGTGATTGCAGCCGACGTTGTTGAACCTTCACGTCGTGCAAGTGCCATCGCGATCATGTTTACAGGGTTAACTGTGGCTACAGTGACGGGAGTGCCGCTTGGAACCTTCATTGGTCAACAGACAGCTTGGAACATGTCCTTTATCTTTATCGCTGTTGTTGGGTTGCTGGGACTAATCGCCAGCAGCTTCTTGGTTCCCCGTCATTTACCGATTCCAGGTAAAGTGGACTTGAAGGGCTTCACCCGAATTTTTACCAATAAACCATTGGTGATGTCCTTCTTGATTACAGCTTTCGGTTACGGCGGTACCTTTGCTGCATACACTTATCTGTCGCCGATTTTGACCGATTTTGGATTTTCTGCCAGTGCTGTCGTGATTATTTTGATCGTTTATGGCGTAATGGTCGCTATCGGGAATACTGTTGGCGGACATTTCGCAAATGAAAAGCCGTTGGCATCCTTGATCAAGATGTTCGGTCTTTTGATGGCGGCCCTTGTGTTCTTATTTGTGACCATCTTGATTGGAAACAGTATTCTAGGACTGCTGGCAGCGATGCTGTTAGGCTTATTTGCCTTTATGAACGTGCCAGGTCTGCAACTGTATGTTGTACAGCTAGCGGAAAAGTACGTACCGCAGGACATTACTCTGGCTTCAGCGTTTAATATCGCCGCCTTCAACATCGGAATTACATTAGGATCGACAATTGGTGCACAAGTCACTGGTAAAATGTCTATTGCCTATACACCATTATTCGGGGCACTCATTGTTTTATTCGCCATCCTCTTGATTCTTCAAGTGAAAAAAAGCGAAGCCGCAGAAATGGGAAGTACAGGAACTGAATGTGAAGAATAGGAAAAAGCCGTGACAGATTCCGTCACGGCTTTCCCGTTATTTGTTGTTCCAGATTTGAGCCAAAATATCCTTCAACACTAGAAAGGCGTCCTGATCATTGTAGCCATAATCCCTTTTCAAGCGCTTCAGCATTTCTGTTAGCTGAGAAGCATACATCTCTACATGGACAGTCTTTTGATAGGTTGCCAACACTGGGAATTTTTCAGACCAAACTGTCGTCCAGTCAATCTTCTGCTGCTTCTCTTCACTGGTTTTAGCGATGACTTCCTTGATATCATTTAGGTCTGGATCGAATTCGATTAGTTCATCCAAAGAAACTTTGTATGCGGCGGCTAATTTTTTCGATTGATTGATATCCGGCAGGGTTTCGTCGAGCTCCCATTTTGAAATGGTTTGTCTGCTAACCCCGAATTTTTCGGCGACCTCTTCTTGAGACAATCCCTGCTTTTTACGTGCAGTGTAGAAATTGTTTCCTAATGTCATCTTCTATCCCTCCAACCTTGATAGGTTAAGTGTATCAGGATCTGACATGAAAGCTAGCGACGACAGAAGGAACTTTTGCCCTGTTTCTTAACATCAGTCCAAAGCGGGTTTATTGCGAAAATGAACCAGGCAAGCAGTAAAGACAGCCAGTAGTAAAGCTAATAGGACGAGTAAGGAAAGCTGGGAGCCGGTAACTGTTGCGGCGATAAAATCCGATTGGGATTGTTGAGCCAAGTTAATGATTGTCGCAACGATCGCTGTGGCAACGGCGCCAGAGAATTGCTGCAGTGTATTAAACAGCGTATTGCCATCACCATATTCATCCTCTGACAGCAAGTTCATTCCTGTAGTCATTAAATTGCTGTAGGAAAAGCCAATACCGATCATGTAAAAAACATGACCTGCGACGAATCCTAGCAGAAACGGTGAACGTAATAACAGTGTTAAGGCGATCCAACCGATCGTCGCAAAGCTCAAGCCTAATAAGATCGGTTTTTTCGGCCCAAAGCTGTCTAAGACACGTCCAGAGATTGGAGCTAAAATCGCGCCGACTGCGGCTCCAGGCATCATGACAAGCCCTGCGATGAAGGCATCTTTGCCTAAGACGATTTGAATGAAGTTTGGCAATACGAAGGAAATCCCTAAAAGTAAAAACTGACAAACCAAAAAGCCGCACAAGAATAAAACAAAGACTTTATTTTTCAATACGGTAATACGCACTAGCGGATTTTTTCCACGCGTCGCCTGACGATAGAAGATCGCAAATCCGACAATGCCGATAGCTAGCGAAACAAGACTTAGTAAGCTGCCGATTTGATTTAAAAACATCAATAGTCCGCTGAACAGTAACGCGACACCGATCAAGCTAACGACATCCAGCGCCCCAGTTTTATTGACAGGCATCTCTGGGATGGCATAAAGACCAATCACCAAAGAAATCGCGAGTACAGGTAATAAAAATAGAAAAATTGCATGCCAAGACAGGCTGGCAGTCATGATTCCGCCATAAGTGGGCCCAATCGCTGGAGCGATCGAAGTCGTTAATGTTCCAACCCCCATCATGGTGCCTCGTTTATGCATAGGAGTGAAATTCAAAATAATATGAAACATCAGCGGTAAAGCGATCCCTGTGCTGATTCCTTGGAGTAGCCGTCCGAGTAAAAGAATGCTGTAAGAAGGTGACCATAAGTCAATCACTAGCCCTGTTATGAAGAACAGATTAGCGACAATAAACAATTTGCGAATCGAAAAATTTTTCAATAAATAATTGGAAAAGGGCACCATAATGGAAATCACCAGGAGATAAATCGTCGTGACCCACTGTACCATACCAGTCGAAATCCCAAACTGTGTTATCAGCGTAGGGAAGGTCACATTCATGGCGGTCTCAATCAAGACCCCAGCAAAGGACATAATTCCAGTGGCAAGGACAGCTAACAACAAATGGATTTTCTTTTCTTTCATGTAATAACCTCACTTTGTTTCGACAGATAACAGTGCATTGAGTTTGTGCCGCAGGGTTCATTTTGCGTAGCTGAGCGGCATTCATTTTTCTAAAACCTAGAAAAATGAATGCTATTTTCGTCACGCATACGATTCAACGAAACATCCTGTACTTAAACTAGTTGATATAGAAGAAACCGGCCTCACACTTTTACTAACTGCGAAAAGATGGACTCGCAGCTACCTCAAGTGACCGGAAGTCATTTTTCTAAAACCCAGAAAAATGAATGCTATTTTCGTCACGCATACGATTCAACGAAACATCCTGTACTTAAACTAGTTGATACAGAAGAAACCGACCTCACACTTTTACTAACTGCGAAAAGATGAACTCGCAGCTACCTCAAGTCAAGGGACTTCATTTTTCTAAAACCCAGAAAAATGAGTCATATCTTCGTCACGCATACGATTCAACTAAACAACCTGTACTTAAACTAGTTGACACAGAAGAAACCGGCCTCACACTTTTAATAACTGCAAAAAGTTGAACTCGCAAAAAAGGAGAGGTGGTTTCTAAATTAATAGAAACCGCCTCTCTCTCGACACGCCCTGCGTGTTATCTGTACGATTTATTCACAGAAAGCATTGTAAAGCTTTTTTTCACCAAGGTCAAGCTTAGCGTTGGATAAGAAAACTTATGATCGCGAAGATAGCGATGTGTGCAGGGTAGAAAATGTAGAAGAAATTCCGCATGCTTCGTCCTTTTTCGCCGTTATAAAGAATGATTGGGATTGCCGCTAGGAACATCATCCATTGATAGTTAAAGGAGAAGGCGTATTGAATCCCGCCGCCAAAAACAAGTGTAATAACGGCGACAACGACTAGTGCCGCAACTTGTAGAAATTTCTTTCCGTGGAAAAGATAGAATAAAACAGCGAGGGCCACTAGTAAAAAGCCACCCTCTGTCATCATGACTGTTGGAACGATTAGAGTGAATACTTGGAAAAACAACAAGCCGATTTTCGAATCGAATAGGCTGCCGTTAGACAATAGCATCATCGCGAAAATACTTAACAGGGTAGGCACAAGGAACCATACGAGGCCCTTAATAAAGGTTTTCCTTTGTTTGAAATATTCACAGGCCTGCATGTAGACAGTCCCTAAGAATATGGTGCCAAAAATATTATTGATAACGATTGACCCGCCGATAGAAAAGTAGCGATTTAGGATGAAGTTAATGATCCCCATCAGCCAATAGCCGGCTAGCAATCGGAACATGTACTTTTTACGATCGCTCGTATGAATGAACCCCTCAGAACTTTCAAATAGAAACAGCGGTGCTGCGATTCGTCCGATCCAATGGAACCAGATGGGAACACCCAAAAAGAGAAAAAATTCTCCGATGTGATCAATGACCATGGTCACAACCCCTAAAACTTTTAACTGGAAACCAGTCATTCCTTTGTTCATAAAAAAACTCCTCTCTCTGAAAACCACGATACTGAATTTTTTTGTCAGCCACCATTTATTAAACGAACAATCGACTTACAAAAATGAGAGATGAAATGTCAGAAAATTCTATAAACTCATTGACAACTGATAAAACCTCCTTTATCATTACAATCATAAATTAATTTAATTGCCATTTAAATTTAATTTTTCTAAGGAGAATTTCTATGAACGCGACGACTACTGGACAAATGGTCATTATTATTAGACTGAGGACTTGAAACTTGTTTTGAAAAAAACAGTTTGAGGTCCTGTTTGACATTTGTTGAGTGGGATTCTCCAGAGCATCCCACTAAGAAATTAGTGAGATGCTTTTTTATTTTAGTAATAGGTACCAAACAAAAAAGGAGTGGGGAAAATGGAAAACAATGTAGAGAAGGTAAATTTTAAAGAAACAGCTATTTATACCGTTGAAACGGCAGAGGCACCAAAGGCAATCGGCCCTTATGTACAAGGAAAAGTGGTAAACGGTATGTTGTATGCCTCAGGTCAGATTGCATTGGACCCGACTAGCGGAGAAATGGTCGGTGAAACGATCGAGGATCAAACCTATCAAGTATTGCGAAACGTTGGCGGACTTTTAAAAGCAGTTGGAGCAGACTATGACCAAGTCGTAAAGACGACATGCTTCTTGAAGAATATGTCTGATTTTGTTGCCTTCAATCAAATTTATGAAAGCTTTTTTGATAATGAAAAACCAAGCCGCTCCTGTGTTGGTGTCGCTAATTTACCCAAAGATGCATTGGTTGAAGTTGAGATTGTAGCGGTGGTAGAATAATAATTTTACAGTTTTAAATACTTATTTAAGTCCTCTTTTTTTTAAAGGAGGACTTTTATTATGAAATAAAGAAGAGGTATGTTTGCTTTCTTCAAAAATAAATCAATTTTAGAAAACGCTTGCACAAGCAATTAATAGATGCTATTATCAAGGTGTTAACAGGTTAACGTGTTAAGTTTCAAGGAGGAATTAAATATGGCTATAGCAAAATATGAAGAAATAAAACAGGATATCGTGAAAAGAATACTTTCAAAAGAATTTCAACCAGGACAAAAGATTTCGAGCGAAGCAGAGCTGAAGAGTAAATACAATGTTAGTTCAACAACCGTAGTAAAAGCTTTGAATGAGCTTGTTTCAGAAGGGTATGTTTATAGAGTTCAAGGAAAGGGAACCTTTGTTACAAAGGCGCTTAGAGGAACAACAGTCCGGTATTTTGAAAATGATTATAAATATTTTGATCGCAGTGATGAGCGTACAGAAGTCATTTCTGTTAAAACGGAGTCTACTTCTGAGATTATTGGTGAATTTGAGGAGGGGATTGAGGTTCAAGAAATTACTCGTCTGAAATATGCTGGGGATATCCCAATTCAACTGACGACAACCTATATGGACTCAAATTATATTCAAGGTGCATCGAAGGAACAATTGAAATCAATCTATGATACGGTTCGCGAGAAGAAAAATATTAATCTATTCAACAATCAATTCGAAGAAAATTTCAAAATACTATCTCCTGTACCTAATGAGATAAAGAAATTACTTAAAATTTCTGGAGAAGCCCCGGTAGTGTTTATAACACAAAAAACATACTCAGCAGACAACAAATTAATTGAATTAATTCTTTCATATAAAAAGCATGACTACTTTGATATTACTGTTACTTCAGTATAGGAGGAAAAAATGATTATATTATGTGGACATGGCAAGTACGGTGAAGCAATCAAAAATAGTTTAGAGATGATCGCAGGAAAACAAGAAAACATGTACACTGTTGATTTTACCGAAGACATGTCTGTCAGCGATATTATCGAACAGTACAATGAGCGAATCTCAGCTTCAACAGAACATGTATCGATTTACTGTGATATTCCTGGGGGAAGTCCCGCAAATGCGGCGCTATTAACTAAAAAGAAAAGTGAAAAAGTACGAGTTTTTACAGGACTAAATCTATCTATGATGCTCAGTTTAGCAATGGGGGAAAGTATTTCACAAAGTTTAGTCGATGCCAAAGAATCTATTAAAGAGCTTTAGAAATTGGAGGCGAAAAAAATGATTGTTAATGTTCGAATTGATGAACGTTTGATTCACGGGCAAGTGGCAACCATGTGGACGAATCACTTGAAAGCCACTCGAATTATGGTCGTTGATAACGAGGTTGTAAAAAATGAGATGGAAAAAGAGGTTCTTAAGATGGCAAAGCCCAACTCAGTCAAGCTGAGTATATTAACAACAAAAGGCGCTTCAATGCGAATAAACAATGGGCAATATGATGCTGAAAAAGTCTTTTTAATCGTTAAGAACCCCAAGACACTTGTTGAGTTAACGGATAACGGTGTGGTATTAGAAGAAATAAATGTCGGGAACATGTCTGCGAAGAAAGGTTCTAAACAAATAGCGAAATCAATTGGTGTCACATCAACTGATATTGAAGCGTTTAATTATTTAAATCAGAAAGGGGTAAATCTGGTAGCACAAATGGTTCCCAATGAAGAAAAAAGTGATTTCATGAAACTACTGAAGGAGGGTCATTAATATGGAATTAGCTACGTGGCAAATTGCAATCTTAATTATTTTTTCATTCTTTTGTATTTTAGACAATTTGACTCTGGTTATTGGTATGCAGTTTCCGGTAATCGTTGGCACGATTGCGGGGCTTATTGTGGGAGATGTCACTTTAGGATTGACGATCGGGGCTACTTTGCAATTGATGGTACTTGGGGTAGGAACTTATGGAGGCGCTTCCGTTCCCGATTTTACAACGGGTGCGATAGTTGGAACAGCTTTTGCACATATATCAGGGAAAGGAATTGAGTTTGCTCTAGCTATTGCCGTACCAGTTGGTCTATTGATGGTTCAACTAGACGTGTTAGCTCGATTTGCAAATACCTTTTTCTTACACAGAATCGATAAGAACATCGAAGAGTTGAATACTAGGGGGATTGCTCGAAATACGGTGCTAGGAATGTTTCCGTGGGGATTATCCCGAGCTATTCCAGTTGGAATCATGCTTATCTTTGGGCAAAAGGTGGTAGACGTCATCGTAAATGATATGCCGGATTGGCTGATGGGCGGGTTGAAGGTAGCGGGGGGACTGCTTCCCGTAGTGGGAATAGCTGTTTTACTAAAATATCTTCCTACAAATAAATATATTGCCTATTTAATAGCGGGATTTTTCTGCGCGGCTTATTTGAAAGTACCGATGCTGGGAGTCGCAATGGTTGGATTGGCCTTAGCGATTAATCACTTTAATCGTAAGGTTGGGGAGGAAAAAAGTCCAGAAATGAAACCTGCTGCTGCTGCTGATACCAGTCTAACTATAGGGGGCTACGAAGATGGAGAATATGAAGAATAGTACGATCACAAAAAAGGATCTTTTTCGCGCCAGTTATCGCTGGTTATTAGGAAGTCAAATCTGTTGGAATTATGAGCGGATGATGTCTACAGGTTATCTCTATACCATGTTGCCATTTTTAGAAAAGAAATACGGCGACAACAAGGATGAACTTAAAGAAATGCTAGAAACACACAATCAGTTCTTCAATTGTAATCCAATGATGGGGCATTTTATTGTTGGGATTGATCTGGCAATCGAGGAACAAGAAGGATTTGAATCCAGAGAAGTAATTACAGGGATCAAAACCGGGTTGATGGGACCATTTGCCGGAGTTGGAGACACGATATTTGGTGTATTAATTCCTACTGTTTTAGGTTCGATTGCGGCTTATATGGGGCAAAAAGGCAATGTGACTGGTGTGATCATCTGGTTGCTGGTTAATATTGCTGTCTGTATCGCCAGATTTACATTTCTTCCTTTCGGATACAAACAAGGTCTCAAACTAGTCAATGAATTCAGCGACAAACTGAATGCATTGACGGATGCGGCGATTTTGCTAGGGGTTACTGTAGTAGGAGCGCTGATTCCGACAGTTATTACAGCAAATGTGTCCTTTGTCTATAAATCCGGTGAGGTGACAATGAAGCTGCAAGAAATTTTGGATCAGATTATGCCTGCACTGATTCCAGCTTGTTTAGTAGGTTTGATCTATTGGTTACTAGGGAAAAAAGGGATGACTTCAACAAAAGCCATTCTACTAGTAATGGTGTTGTCGATTATCTTTTATAATCTTAAGATTTTAGGATAAAAAAGGGATGCTAGTTTTACTTAGTCTGTTTAATTTCCTGCGATTGCAGGTAAAAAATGATTACTAGAAAAAAGGGAGAATAGAAAATGACATTAGAATTTTTTGAAGAATGTAAACGAGTTACAAAAGTGCTTGAAGAGAATGAGAAAGAAAATATTTTGGAGGCTGCAAAAATTGTGGCGGAAGGGATTATGAAAGGCGGGATTACTCAAGCTTTCGGTAGTGGTCATTCGTATGCTGCGGCAATTGAAATTAGCGGACGCGCTGGCGGTTTGATTACTTCGAAGACGATCATGGATCCGGCAGGAGGAATGTATGAGCAATGTGAAGGTGTAGGGAAAACGCTGATGCATAAGGTCATGGTTGATCCTAATGATGTCTTCTTTTTGATCTCAAACTCAGGAAGAAATCCGATGGCTATCGAAATTGCAGAAGAAATAAAAAAACGCGGGAATAAATTAATTGTCGTTACGGCATTAGATATCTCGAAAGCTTCGACTTCGCGTCATCCTAGCGGAAAACTGTTATTCGAGTTTGCGGATGTCGTGCTGGATAATCATTCTGGTTTCGGTGATGCTGCTTTAGAAATCGAAGGGTTAGACACAAAAGTTTGTGGAACCTCTTCCTTTGCGGCAACCTTACTTTTGCAGCAAACAATGTTTGAAGCAATCAAAATCATGGTAGAAAAAGGCTTTGAGCCGCCTGTATACATGAGTGCGAATGTTGATGGCGGACATGAACGTAATTTAGCGATCGAAAACAAATATGCCGATCGAATCTTCCATATTTAAAAGCAGAGCCTTGAACTTGTCTTTTCAAGTTTAGGGCTTTTTTAGGATCTTGTATAAAAAAACTGCAGCATAGGAGTATAAAGTGAAAACAGTCGCAGAAATCAGAAAAGAAACTTATTCGAAAAAATGGTCGCGTTATGGTGAGAAGGAGATCTTGCCCTTTTGGATTGCCGATATGGATTTCAAATCACCAGAGTTTTTATCCAAGTGTTTGCTTTCCAGAGTTCATAAGAATTATTTCGGATATACGGATATCCCCAAGGAAGTAAATCATCGGATCTGTGAATGGTATAAAAAGCGGTACGATTGTGTAGTAAAACCAGAAGAGATTCTTTTTTCGACAAGCGTTTTGCACAGCTATCGAGTAATCCTCGAAACTTGTTTATCAACAGGTGGAAAAATAGTAGTGCTCACACCAAGTTATCCACCGTTAATAACTATCGCAGAAAATATTGGCGTTGAGGTAGTTGAAATACCACTTCTACATGTGGATAACAGTCATCAGATTGATTTTAATGAAGTTAGAAAAGTATTGAGTGAAGACCCTAAGATTGAAGCGCTTGTTTTGTGCAATCCTCACAATCCAGTTGGTCGTGTTTGGAATAATGCTGAAATTGAGAGAGTTAAGGAACTGGTACAAGCCCGAGATTTATATCTGATTTCGGACGAGATTCATGGTGACCTTGTATTTAGTGACTATTCATTCAACTCAGTATTAAAAACAGACAAGGCTGTGGAAAAACTAATTGTGCTATCTTCACCGGCGAAAACATTCAATGTCGCAGGTATTAAGGCATCCTACATCATTATTAGAAACCAAAAGATAAAAACACGGCTAGCAGAAAGGTTTAAGATAAATGGGTTAAACGATTTAGATATATTTGCCATTGAGACACTAAATGGTTTATATGGAAATTTTGAAGATGCGCTTCTATGGTTGAAAAACCTGATTAACGTTTTAGAAGAAAACTATCACTATCTTGAAGGATTTTTTTCTGACCTAGAGCGTGCGGAACTAATCAAATCTGAAGGTTCATACTTAGCTTGGATAAAAATTATAGATAGCCCGTGTGTAGATTCTAATGAAATAAGAATCGTTTTGAAAGAAAGATATGGCATTGATGTACATGAAGGAACGATTTTCAAAGAGGGTGATGGCCAGTATATTCGGATAAATTTCGGTTGTCCATTAGAATTTTTAATAAAAGGAATGGAGCGTTTTGCTGAAGCAATTACAGACAAAGCGATCTAGTGAACGGGAGAATGTAGAATGAGTAAGAAGATAATTAAAGAATTTTGCGCTGAAAATTTTGAAAGGATTCCTGAGGCTATTGCTTCAGGAGCTGGCAGGATCGAGCTGTGTGATAATCTCGCAGAAGGTGGAACGACGCCTAGCTATGGTGTAATAAAAAAAACACTCGATTATACTAAAGGAAAAAAAGTTCCCACTATGGTCATGATCAGACCAAGAGGTGGGAACTTTGAATATAATAAAGCCGAAGCTGAAATTATGGAAGCTGATGTGATGATTTGTAAAGACTTAAAGGCAGATGGTATTGTTTTTGGTTGTTTGAAAAATAGTTGGTTAGATGAACCACTTATACTGCATTTAAAAGACCGAGCAGGAGATATGTCTGTTACTTTTCATATGGCTTTCGATGAGTTGAGCCGAGAAAATCAATTTCGAGCAATTGATTGGCTGGCAGAAAAAGGAGTTGATCGTATCTTAACTCACGGTGGAAGCGGCGAAAAGCCAATTTCTGAGACAGTTTCGCATTTATTAGAACTGATTTCATATGCAAATGATCGAATAGTTATTCTGCCAGGAGCAGGGATTCGATTTGATAATGTCGATCAATTACTAGCAACTCTAAATGTCTCAGAAGCACATGGAACACGTATCGTTTCTATTTAAATTAAATCCCCAAAAGAAAAATAAACACTAACGCAGCAACGGTTTGAACAGCCCCAACTGATAGTCCGTAAAGCAAAAAGCGTGGACCTTCTTTTAAGAATTTTCGGAAGTCTAGGCGCAGGCCGATGGCAGCTAAAGCAGTGGTTTCAAACCAAGTGCTGATAAAATGAGCGCCGTCACTGAAGACTGTTGGCAAGGTAAAGAAACTATTGATGATACAGAAAATTAAAAAGCAAGTAACATACCAAGGGATCGGGAATTTTTTCTTCGATCCTTTTGTTGCTACGAGATTGTCTCGCTGTGCTTTGCGTTCAAAAACAAAAACTACGACCACTAAAAAAATGATCCGGGTAATTTTGAAGAGCATCGCATATTTGACGGTTTCTGGATTCACCAAGCTTGCGCCGGCAACGACTTGTCCAACAGATTGAAGGGTTCCGCCGAGAAGTGCACTTTTGCTCAATAGGGCATCGCCAAACAAAGACATACCCAAAAATGGCAGGGTCAGCATCATTACTGTTCCCAGTAGATTTACCAGAGTGATGATCTGTCCTTTTTCTTCATCATTGGCTTCGATCGCAGGAGCAATTGCACCAATCGCTGAAGAGCCGCAGACCGCATTTCCTCCAGCCATCATCATGGCCATTTTTTCATTGAATCCCAGCTTTCGGCCAATCCAATAGGCACCGCTGATGACAGTTGCCATAATCAATACAATGAAGAGCAGTCCCCTGATCCCCATTTCTCCAATCGTTTGGAAGGTCACGGTAAAGCCTAGCAGAACGACTGAGTATTCTAATAAACGACTTTCTGAAAATTTGGTTCCTTCAGCTAGAACTGATTGTTTAAAGAAGGTATTTCCTAAAATGATCCCTAAAAGAATCGCTAAGGTGGCACCTCCTAGTTTTGGTAAGAGCAAGGCCAATAGTTTCGCTAAGATCGCTACGCCAATGGATAGTCCCAAACCGGGCAGGACAGGTTTAGATTTAGTGTAAAAACGAGTAAACATATACAAATTCCTTTCTATCGTTAATTTTGAATTAAGGTTGTACAGGTAAAGTAAGTCGATGAGCGCTCTTTATTTTTAAGGTACCTTTTATGGAAAAACTCAGATGATTTTCATTTGACCAACAAATTATAACTGATATCTTTCATTATTATAATTTATTGATATAATACCTTAGATAGAAAAAGATAATGGAAGTGATTACGATATTTAAATGGCTCGAAACCTTCAAGGTAGTTTATGAAACGAAAAATTTCTCGAAGGCATCGGAAATTTTGTTTATTTCCCAACCAACCGTTTCCTCCCAAATCAAGCAGCTGGAAAACGAATTCGGTACGCAGCTATTCATCCGCAGCGGGCGGAAGGAAGTGCTGGTTACACCGCAGGCGGAAATTTTGTACGAGCGAGTCGTTGACTTGATGGACGATTGGGACAATCTGTATCAAGCTGTCCAAACCAATCAACAGCAGATCGTTCGTTGTGTGATTGGCGCTTCTCACACGTTTGCCAATTATGTTTTGCCCGCACTTTTGATCCCACTGCATCAGCAGTTTCCGCAAATACGCTTTAGTGTTCAGATGATGAATTCTTTAGAAGTGCTGCAAGCAGTGGAGCACCATACCGTGGATATTGGATTTATTGAGAAGCCGTTGTCTGCGCCAACGATTAAGCGGTTTTCACTGATGGAAGATCAGCTAGTTTTGGCAGGCGATACGGAAAAAGGTCCTTGGCTAGTGAGGGAGAATACATCCGGCGTTTATTATTACACGAAGCGGTTTTTAGAGGAAAAAGACATTAATGGTCCTACTATGGAAATTCAAAGCAATGAAGTGATTGTGAGTTTACTGAAGCAAGGCTTCGGCTGTTCATTAATCTCTGAAAGAGCGGCTGAAGGAATTAACCACCGAAGATTGGATGAGAGTTTCAAGCGTAATTTTTACCTCATTCGTCGCAAAGCCAGTGCTTCTGATGATATCGAAAAATGTGCCGAGTTTATTTGCGAGTGGAGTAAACAGTAAAAATAACAAAAAAGCAGCTATCCCCGTTTTTATCAAAAAAGGGAATGGCTGTTTTTTGGCGATTAAGGTTTTACCGCGTGACTTAATTTGGTTAAATAGTGGACCACTTCTTCCAAACGCTGAAAATCAACGATGGTTAGATTGTCTTTAGGAGTATGCATAACCGCGTCCATTAATAAATACATGTTTGTAGACGCGACAGCGAGTGCGGGAATACCAGCTCCCGCAAAGAGCATATGATCGCCCATCGGCCAAGGTTCGACTTTTTCAACCGTTGGATAATCCGCGGTAAATTGATCCAACTGTGTGGTTAATGGTTCGGGACACTCATAAAGCGAGTAGGAAATTGTACTATTCTGCATACCAGCCCCATCAATGTTCATAGCGAAGGCATAGTTTTCTGGTTGATTCAATGATTGTTCTAGGAAGGTCATTTCTCCTGGCATTGAATAGTAGTCTTCGCCGTTAAATAAAACAAATTCAAGTGGATGTTCTACAGGTGTTTGAAGCAATTCTTCAGCTAGTGTCAGTAGTAAAGCGACACCAGTTCCGTTATCTAACGCTCCTGGAGTGGTTGGCTTGGTGTCGATGTGGGCGGAATAGGCAAGCTTCTTTTTAGTCTCATTGGTTTCATGATTTTTATAAGTAGCAATCACATTTGCGGCGACAGCGGCTCTTCGTTCCGTAAATAGTTTTAGTGTTGCGCTTTTTTTACTTAATAATGTCGATAAATAACAACCTTTGACTGTTCCACATGGAACATCGAAGTCGCCATCTTGAATGATCGGTACGGCGACCTCTTCAAGAAAGCTGACGGTAATGACCGCTAAAGGGTGCTTTTCTTCTAGTTCGCGAATGATGGCTTGATGCTCTTCAGGATTCCAAAAGGTCATACTTTTCGGCATAAGGGGTTCCTTACACAAATCACCGTACATCACGCAAATCTTATCGGTTAACGCGGCGGCTTTCAATTCTTGAATTGTTTGGACGAAAACCAAGTCACCATGTACATCACAAGGCATCGCATACTCTGCTGCCTCCACTTCAACGCTTTGCCCATCTGCAATTAGTTCCGCCCCGCTATTTTGCCAATCCATACAAGAAAATTCCTGCAACCGTACTTCATACCCCAACGAGCGAAAGGTTTCCGCCGCATAATCAACCGCGGCTCTATTTCCCGCTGAGCCAGTTGCTCGCGGACCGATTTCTCCACACAATTTTTCCATATGACGTACCAGTCTTTTTTTACTATTTTCCACTTTGCAACACTCCCTTTAGTTGATACCATAAGTATAGAAGAGCTAGGAGAGCTAGGAGAGCATTTCTTGACTTTCCTTGTGATGTGCGTTCCACTTATGAATTTAATGGAGGATATCTATGGCGAATTTAGAACATGCGGCGGCAGTTACTCGGATGCAGACATATATAGAAGAAAATTTAGAGGAAGAGATTACCCTGCATGCGTTGGCTCAGCAAGCAGGGTATTCACCGTGGCATTGTGCCAAAATGTTTAAGGAGTATACCAACAAGTCTCCCTTTGAGTACATTCGAAAATTACGCTTGTCGAAGGCAGCTTTAGTTTTACGGGATGAGCAGCTGCGGGTGATTGATGTCGCTTTGGATTTTGTTTTTGATTCCCATGAGGGCTTTACACGAGCTTTTCGGAAGCAATTCGGTGTAACCCCAAAAAGCTATCAGAAAAAGACACCGCCAATCCCATTGTTCACCCCGTATCCGGTGGAAAGCTACTATTTGATGGGAGAAGAGCATGAGGATCTGCCGCCACTGTCGAAAAATTTACATGTTCGATTGATTGATTTTCCAGCGCGTAAGCTGATTTTACTGCGGGGGAAGAGGGCCGAAACCTACATTGACTACGCAAAAGAAGTTGGCTGTGATGTCTGGGGTGTTCTCGCGAGTATTAAGGAAGCCTTGTATGAACCTGTCGGCCTGTGGCTGCCAGAAAATCTCCGTCTATCGGGAACCTCTATGTATGGGCAGGGAGTCGAGGTTCCGGCTGATTATCAAGGAATTGTTCCAGAAGGTTTCGAAATGATAGACCTTCCCGCCTGCACCATGCTGCTATTTCAAGGGGATCCTTACGACGAAGCTCGCTTTGCCGAAGCAATCAATCTAGTAATGGAGCAGATCGATCAATATGATCCCAGCCTGAATAATTGTCAGTGGGCGGAAAAGGATGTCCCGCGTATCCAATTGGAACCCCAAGGCTATCGCGGATATATCGAAGCACGACCCGTACATTTTAATTGAAAAAGCAGCGCTTGCGAATTTTTCCATAAAAAAGTTCGCAAGCGTTTTAACGATATTATTATGAAGGAAAAATTCGGCTGATTTTTTTGTCAACCGTTTCGTTGAAAAATCGGTCGAAAGTCTGAGGTGAAGGTTTCCCCGAGTGATATAATTAGCTCAATCACAAAGAACAAAAAATCAGAAAAAGGTTGGGATAAAAATGAAAAGAAGAGGTTCAGGTATTATTGTTGGCATTGCCGTCATCGTCTTGGCAATCGGCGCCTATTTGATAACGACATATAACTCATTGGCTTCAGCGGAAAACGATGTGGATGCAAAATGGTCGCAGGTAGAAAATGTGATGCAGCGACGGGCAGATTTGATTCCGAATCTAGTAAACAGTGTCCAAGGCAGCATGAATCATGAAGAAAAAATTGTTAAAGAAATTACTGATGCGCGTAAGGCATATAACAGTGCGAAGACACCAGCTGAAAAAGATGCAGCCAATGAACAAATTGATCAAAGCCTAGGAACGATGGTGAACGTTATTCAGGAAAATTATCCGACCTTGGCTTCGAATGAAAATGTCAAAACCCTGATGGTGCAGCTGGAAGGAACAGAGAATCGGATTTCAGTTGAACGGAAAAATTATATTGAAGAGGTCAATGATTACAATCAAAGTCTCGTTCGCTTCCCAAAAAACATGGCAGCGAAGGTCTTAGGCTTTGATAAGAAGGCGAATTTTAAAGCTGACGAAAAGGCCAAAGAAGTACCAGATGTCAGCTTTGAATAAGAATGGGTGAGGAAAAATGAAAAGGGAAGAGCGTACTTCAGGGAAACAGCTCCATAAAGAAGTCGTTGGCAATTATCGCAAGGTACGCAAACGTAATGGGGTCTTTTCCATTAGTTTAGTACTGGTGATGCTGCTTAGCGGATTTGGTTTCGTTAATCTTTTTGCAAGCAATGGGTATAGCGAGAAGAAGGAAGCCTATGATCAGCAGCTGACGACCTTGGAGCAAGATCGAGAAGATATTTTGTCTGGTAAAAAAGTTACGGTCAATCAATCCTTCAAGAAAACGCTGGATGACAATTTAGCGAATTTGAAAGAATATCCTAAAACAGCCAACAACTATGATGTGGCAATTGAAGGAACAAATGGACATTTGACCATTAACAAGAACAATATCTTTGTTTCTGACAATGCCAACATGCTGAGTCAGAAAACAAAGCAAAAAATCTATCAAATGAACAAACAATTGGCCGCAAGTACCAACGGCGCACAGTTTGAAGTGGTCACGGTACCAGAATTGCCGCGGGGAGAAGACATCGAGTCATATGCCAATACGATCTTCAATCAGTTAGGGATCGGCGACAAAAACGAAAACAACGGTGTTTTGTATCTGATTGCTTTGGATGAACGAGAGTTTCGTCTCGAAGTCGGCTATGGTTTGGAAGGTCTGATTCCTGATGGGAAAGCCGATGACATTATCAACGATGACGATGTGGTAGACGCCTTTAAAGACGAAAACTATGATCAAGGCGTCAACCAAGTCTTGGACGAAGTTTTCGCCATCATGAATACAAAAACGGCTTTAGTAGATTCTCAGATCAAGAATGTTAAGAGTCAACGGACGCAGCTGATGTTCTTCCATTGGACAGGGCTAGTCGTCTTAGGTCTGCTTCTTTTCGTCAGTCTGTTACTCGTCGTTAATCTGATACGGGCGCGTATTTTCTTAAAAGAAAACTACAGGAAGTATCAATCAGAGACCGCATCGGTCACAGGTGAGACAGAATTGAAACGGACGGTGAAACACACAGAGCTTTATCAAATACTCCTCAGCGGATTAGTGATCGGGATGTCTGTAGGCGGCGTCAAGCGTGCGATTATCCAAGGCAGATTGCTGCGCAATCCCGCCGCTGAAAAGAAAATGTTCGGTCGTATTTTGATCGGGGATACCTTATATTCAGGCAATGGCGATGTATTGACGACTGCTTATCTAGCATCGAACTATAATTCCAATAACTGGTCGGATAATGACAGCGGCTCAGGGGGCGGTTCTTCTTGGGGCTCCTTCGGCGGCGGATCATCCGGTGGTGGCGGTGCTTCAGGCGGCTGGTAATGAAATAACTATGAAACGAGCATGGGACAATTTTTGGTCTCATGCTTTTTTTATAATAAGTATTTTAAAAAAAGGTTTTATATTGGTCGTATATCTTCATACAATAATTATTTTTTACAGATGAAATTAGATTCGGCTAAAATGGGTTTCGTGACAATCTTTTGAAAAAAATACAGAGGATGACGATGATGGAACTAATTTCCTTATTAGACCGAAATGAACGAACACAGTGTTTAATTTTAAAACATCTTTTAAAACAGACGAAACCTAGTCCTTTGCCTGAGATGATGAAAAAGATCGATGGCTCTAAAAGATATTTAAAGGAACAATATCAGTTACTAAAAAAACACACCTGTTCTTTTCCAGGAGTTGAATGGAAAGAAACACCTGAGGGAATCATTTTTCAAAAGCCCCATGAACTGAATGCGGCAGAGATCTATTATAGCTACCTCATTTCTTCTATGAATTATAAGCTGTTACGCTTGCTATTTTTACAAGGAAGACTGGACGCAACTCAAGTGATGCTAAAATTTTACATCAGTGAATCTTCTTACTATCGTCGAGTAAGAGAGCTGAATAAAGTGTTGGCTGAGTTTGATTTAAAAATAAAAAATGGGCTGTTGATCGGAAAAGAATCACAAATTCGTTTCTTTTACTTTGAACTTTTTTATGAAGGGGATTTATTGAAAAAACTTGAGGAATCCAATACGGATCCAGAGATAAAAAATCTATTAACAATCGTTCAGGAGCAATTAAATACAACATTAAGCCGTTTTGAATATCAACGATTTTTCTGCTTTTACGAATCACAAGAAAGCGGCTGTCTAGCCAGTACCTAGGGGATACTAATAATCTAGAAATTTTGACAAATTATTTACGAGAGGATCCCACCTATCTGCTCGTGAGAAATCTTTTTGAGCATTATTTGAAGCGCTATAGTCACACAAAATTGGAAAATGAGCTTACATTGCTATACTTGTTCATTCAAAGCATCGGCGTACTTCCATATATGTCGCCATTTTTTGAGCACACCTATATGTTAGTTGAAAAAGGCGAGTTATTTGGCGATACTCATCATCTAATCAATCAAATGAATCATCTATCAATGGAGTATCTATCAAATTGTCTGGTTCCTCTCGATTTGGATATAGAGGACGAACGATTGAAAATCTCTACGATTTGCCGAATCAACATGTTGATTTTGTATTTCGAAGGAGGGTTTGTCTACTTTGACAAAGAAGCAGCTTTTGAACTGGAAGAATTAGTTCCTGAACGAAATGTGAATCAAGAAGCGATACAATTACTCAAAGCACTTTATTGTACTGCTGAAAAAGAATTTCATATGAACGGCAGCAAAGAAGTAAATCTATACACCCATTACGCTTTATTACTAGGCTATTTACTTCGAAAGTACCCAACGTATTTACGGGTTGGCGTTGATTATGAAGGGTCACGGTTAGGTCAAGCGACATTATTAGTGTATTTGAAAGATGTTTTACAGGAAGGCGGCGTTATCGTAGAACAGTTCACGGCTTCTAAACACTATGATCTTGCTATTACTAACACTTCGCCAATCGAAGTAGGAGAAAATGTCGATCGCCTTTTTTTGTTGACTGATTTTATTTCTCTGAAAGAGATTGACGATCTGAAACATATCATTCGCGAAAAGTTAATTCAAAAGCGGAAAAATAAATATTAGAAATTTAGACGAAAGAACTCTTTTTTGGGTTCTTTCGTCTTTTTATATGAAAAAAAGAAAGAATTGTCATAATATTCATGGCTGTACTCTTTTTTTGACAAAACAATAATTACTTTTTAATTATAATAATTCTTATACAAACAGAAGGAGTGAAAACTTATGAAAAGAAAATCTTTATCGATTGCGGCTATTGGGTTACTGTCAGCAGGTCTTTTGTTGCCGATGACAGCATTAGCTGAAACGACGCAACAAAACGCATCGACAACTACAGGAACAGTAGCGTTTTCCGAACCGACAACGCCGGTAAAACCCGTTGACCCAACGGATCCCGATACACCAGCTACTGGAGAAACGGGTCCATTGACATTAGATGTTTTGCCGAACCTTAATTTTGGCTCTCATGAAATTGCCTCTGGATCACAAACCTATTCAGTCGAAAAGCCTGCGAAACCAGAAATCCAAGCATCTGACCGTCGCGGTGTTGGCAATGATAACCAAGCACAAGGCTGGACTGTCAATGTCTCGATGACCGATTTCACTTTAGGCGGTGCGGCAAACGCTCAAAAATTAGAAGGTGTTTCTCTAGATTTCAGTTCAGGAAGTGTGAAACCCGCTAGCTCTACACAAGGCGATGCACCTACCGCTCAAGACGTTACTGGATTAAACAGTGCCGATGGCGCAAAAACGATCTTAGGTGCAAAACATGGACAAGGTTTAGGAACGTGGGTCTCTTCTTACGATCCATCAAATATTAAATTAACAGTACCAAAAGCCGCAAAAGGGGCCTTTCAAGCTACACTAAGTTGGACCATCAACGACTCGCCTGTACAATAATACTTCAAGGGGAGTTTACTCCCCTTGTTTTTGAAAGGAAATTGTTATGGTAAATCAAAGTAAGAAAATTATTATGATTATAATTACTTTTGTCTTTCTAGCTTTAGGAAATCCAAGTTTGTCGAATGCGGCCACGGCGCCTGAGGGGAATTTTGGAGTAAAAGCTGTTTTGCCGGAAAATCAAATCGATAAAAACCTTGGGTATTTTGATTTGCTTGTAACACCTAAACAAGAACAAACCTTAGATGTTGTCTTATCAAATAGCGCTAAGAATACAAGAACGTTTGAGGTTTCTGTAAACCCTGCCGTAACGAGTGATGGTGGAACGATCGATTACGGACAAAAGGATGCTAAGTTAGATAAGACGATTCCCTTTGACACGAGAGAAGCTGTCACCGTTGAACATTCCGAGTATCAGGTGCCGGGAAAATCCGATATTACGATCCCGATCAAGGTTCAGTTACCCGACACACAATTTAAGGGCCGTGTATTGGCAGGCGTCCATGTCAGTCCAAAAGACGAAGAAAAGACAAAGCAATCTACTGAGGGGAATAGTGTTTCAATCAAAAATAAAATTGGTTACAACTTAGCGATTGTTTTACAACAGTCGCAAGAGAAAGTTTCACCAGATTTAAAAATGCTGGAGAGCAAGGTGGCTGCAATCAATGCTGCCCCAAATATTCAACTGCATTTTCAAAATCCAGCATCCACGATTATCAGCGATCTGGTATTCAAAAGCAAAGTCTATCTGAACGATAAACTTTATCTGGAAAATACTTCAAATCCGTATTTAGTCGCACCAAACACAAACTTCCATTTAAATTTAGATCTGAACAAGACGAAAGCAGAGCCCGGTAACTATCGGTTAGAAGTAACGGCAAAGGACAATAAGGATCATACGTGGAGGTTCACACAAAGCTTTACTGTGAAAAAAGAGGCGGCTGATACGGTAAATAAACACTCGATCCTGCCAAAAGAGAAAAATGATTCTTGGGTCGTGATCCTCTTGGCGGTATTATTGATCGCAGCATTAGTAGTGATTATTTATCTTTTACTTAAACGGAGAAAAAAGGAGGAGTAATGATGGGTAGAAAAGCAGAGATTTTGGTGCTAATGATTCCAATATTCGCAGCTCTGTTTTTCTCCGCTCCTTCACTGGCAGAGACAAGTTAGACAACCGCTGGTATTCGGTTTTATGATTCAAACCCTGTACCTCATAATCAAGTGGCGGGAAATCCTTCGGGTAAGCAACACTCGATTCTCTATGAACCGGATGTGAAAAACGGCCACTATCCCAAAACGGGCAGCAAGCAGGATGGTATCTTATTTTCGATTATCGGTGTTGAATTATTGATTATTCTCTTATTGTTTATTTTTCGGAGAAGGAAGGAGGGCGATAAGCATGATAGGCAAACTTAAGTTTATGCCGGTAATTCTGACATTCGCGATGTTGTTTATTCTTAATGCGGGAAACGTTTCAGCAGCACAATTGCAGCCTTTGAGACCAGATAATCAGTATAATTTGCTTGGGGCTCATTACACTGGCGCAGGCGTTTATCAAGCTTCTGGAACAACCCCAACATTAACCGCAAAGTACACTAGTGCTTCTCCCAGTGATCCTTGGCGCGGAGGGACCTTTAATATTAACTGGAGTGATCGTGTTCGATTGGGCGTAGGAAGCGGTCAATTGGTAACTTCCCCCGTATACGGTTTTGCTTTTGTAGCCCATGTAAACTTGCCGCAAGAGGTAACGGCAGATCAGGTTCTCGCAGGCATGGATTTTAGTACCGCAAACTTAACTATTGGCGATACGCCCTTCAAATTAAAAAGTGATAATTTTGAAAAAATTGGCGATCATACATTAAGACTAACGTTACGTACATGGAATGCTAGTAATTTACTGAGCGGTATTTACAAACTTCTGACAAGCGGTAAATTTTCACTTGATAATTTGTATGTAAATTTCAATGTCAATGTGGACGTTGCAAAAATGACTGCGGATGGCAATTCTTTAGATACTTCCCCCAATAAAGTACTCACAACTGGAATGTTTCCACCCGCCAAAACAAAAAAATCAACAATCAGCGTTGATTTTTATGGTGCAGATCAATTGGTGGAGGGTTCAGGCTTTGGAGGATTTTCACCAACAGGACGTTTGTATGCCAACCTAAACTCTGACGGATCATTTGTGACTTCCAACCGCTCTACCGCGACATACGCCAGTTGGAACAGCTATATTTCCCCTTGGGATAATCAAAAAGAATACAATACAAATACTGATAATTCTGAAGTGGTCTCAGGCGGCAACGCCAATTTGCCGGGAAGTGTGGGGCAACGTATGTTAATACCGAAACTTGCCTTGGGCACCTATCAGGACATTGATACTGCTAATCCTACTCGATTTGATCGTGTGGTTAATTTCTTTACCAAGGAAAATGTAACAAAGGGGGCATCATTAACACATACACCTCACCAAACAAATGGTTTAAATACAACAACATCAGTGATTTATTCGGGAACAGATGCTGACAACACACCTTTGTCGCCAGTAACGATGTTAGTTGATGATGCTCATCAAGACAATGCAACCATAAAAGTAACGAATCTGACGAACAATGTTTCTTCTACTGGTCAAGTTTACGGGACAGTTATCCCAGCTAATACCAACTATCCTGTGGATTTTCAGTGGACGGCGCCATATTTAAAGACCGGGCAAATCAGGTATCGTATTTTAGATACTTCAGGAAATCCTGTTAAAGGGTTTGAAGATCAGCCGCTTTTGTCAATCAAAAATACAAAAGACTATTCATCTGCGCATCAAGAAACGGCAAAAGTACCGCAGCTTCCAGAAGGACAGTATTTTTATGATTTTAAAATCATCGATGATTACGATCCAGATAATGCACAGTGGAACTACAGCAATCCTAGTACTCGCTTGAATACACCTATTTTGACAGTAACGGATATTCCCCAGATTGAGGGGAGCGCCACACTAAAAAATACCGCTACAGGTGAAATAGGCAGCAGTGTTACTGGATATAGCGGCAACCAAATCCAAGAAAAAATTGATTACACGTTTAAAACGGCGGGTGGAAAACCATTATCTAACCAACGAGTCACTATCGGTATTCCTACGAACACGACCTATAATACTGGCAGTGTAAGTGTCACGTTGAATGGAAATAAATTAAACAATGTGAAACCCAGTCAAACAAACAACACGATTACCTTGCCAATTAATCATAATTTGACAAAAGAAGATCAATTGGAAATAACTTTTTCTTATACAATCAACCAAATTAGTAATACGGTAATAAATACTATTCCCGCAAAGTTCGATGCAGATGTGGCATTCGACGCTGGACTAGGAACAACAGTACCAATTTCTCCAATCGTATCGCCGAGTCAGACCATCAATGTACCAAAAGAAGAACTGACCTTAGTCAGCGTGCCAAGTGACTTAAATTTCGGAAATACGATCGTTAAACCATATATTCCTGTCGACGTTCCTTACTTAAATCAGAATTTCGATTTTGATGTGAGAGACACGAGGAGTTCACAGGACAATTGGCAAATATCAGCATCTTTAAGTAAAGTTTTCCAAACGAGCGATGGTCAAATATTACCTAAGGCCGAGGTTCTATTCGATAATGGGAAAACAAAAATGCCTATTCAAAAGGATAGTACGACACCAATTTATTCCTATACAGGAACTGAAAAAGGCGACATCAAGGTTGATCTAACTAAACAAGCAAAGATATATCTGCACCTTGAGCCTGACGCCTCTATTCAAACAGGTAAAACCTATTCCGGTGAAGTCGATTGGCAATTGACAAATGGACCTGCAAGCTAGTTTTCTTAATAAAGGCCAGTGAAAAAAAGATTTGATTGAATTTTACGGTCCAATCAAATCTTTTTTTAATAGATTGCAAACGATAAAATTTGTGAACAATTCGAATATTTACTCCTTCTTGAAGTCTTCCTGATTATAATAAATAGGAAGACTTTTATTTTTTGTCCGTTGCAACGGTCAAAAACGAGTGAAGCGTTTTCTTTTCGACAGGTTATGATAAAAACAAGAAGGGGAGGTTGATAGCCGTGGGAGCAAAGAAAAATCGTGAACAAAGGCTGTTACTACTTCTAACGAAACGACATGACTACATTACGTCCGATGAATTGGCGGAGTACCTAGGAACGTCGCAAAAAACAATTTATCGCCTAATTAAAAAAATCAACGAAACACATGGCGAAGGACTGATCCAGTCAGAAAAGGGGCGAGGCTACAAATTAAATTATGAAAAATACATCAGTCAAACGAATGTACAATCAAGCCAGCGCAGTCAATATTCACCACAGGAGCGCAGGAATCGAGTAACGGAGGAGTTATTGCTTTCCTCACCAAATGCCAAAAATGTTTATGATCTGTTTGAAGACTATTATGTCGGGGAGTCCGTTATCTTCAGCGATGAACAGCTGATTGCGGAACATCTGCAGCGTTACGAACTGAAATTAGAACGGAAGCAGCGGACATTAGCCGTTTTAGGAAAAGAGGCCAATATTCGTCGTGCGATCGCTGATTTGATTCAGATGCACAACATTATTGAGATCGACGAGCTGAAAAATAATTCAGAATTGAACTTCAATAATTACGACGTATTGTTTATTTTAGACCAGCTGAAACTAATCGAAAAGCAATTGCAGATGACGATCCCGTATCCATACAACGTAAATATTTTTTCTCATTTATACATTTTGATCAGTCGTTTGCGAAAGGTTCGCAAGCTGCCAAATGAAGAAATGAGTCCGCTTTCTAAAAAAGAGCAGGAACGTTTGGAGCAGGACGCGGCACTTTATCAAGTCGCAAAGGCGGCAATCAAGAATGTAGAAAATTATTTGCAAAGTGAGCTGCCTGAATCGGAGGTCTACTACCTTTATCAATACCTAACTTCATCTCGGATGCAAGGGAGCTTGAGCAAGGTAACAAAATTTTCTTCAAAGGTCGTAGAGATGACCAATATGTATTTGAATGGGATGAGTCAGCGGCTAAATATTCCCATCAAGGGAGATTCCATCTTTTTAGACCTTGCGAATCATATCAAGCCGATGATCAATCGTTTAGAGCATGGCATTCATGTAAAAAACAGTCTGCTGGATCAAATCAAAATGACCTATGAGACGATTTTTACCGATGTTGCGGATGTTTCAGATGAAGTCAGTCAGCGCTTTACATTGCCAAAAATCAATGAAGACGAAAATGGCTTTATTACTTTGTATTTCGCAAGAATTATCGAAACAAATCAATTACCGATTCGTACAATCATCATGTGTACGACAGGTGTTGGGACTTCTGAGCTCTTACGGGTGAAGATCGAGAAGAAATTCCCTGAATTAGAGATCGTGGATGTGATCGCTTCACGGGACGCGAAGCATTTTACAGAAAAATATCCAGGAATTGATTTGATATTAACAACAATCAGTGTCAGTGATACCATTCCCGTTCCATCCTTATTGGTGAGCGCGATGTTCACACGAGACGATCAAAACCGACTCCAAAAGAAAATCGAGGCAATCTATGATGAACGATAATTTTTTCCAAGTCTTCTTGGATCAGCCATTTAAAGACAAAGAATCGATTCAACGTTTTATCGCAGAATTTGCGAATAGAGCGGAAGCGGAGGAACTTATCGCTTTATTGAAGCAGCGTGAAAAGGTCGGCAATACCATGATCGCAGAGCATGTGATTTTGCCTCATCTAGAAAGTCCAAAGATCAAACAAAGCCAAGTCTTACTGATCCGTTTAGCAGATCCGCTTGATTTTGATGGAAAAACACCAGAGGTTCAACTGATTATTGCGATTCTCTTGAAGAGCAATGAAAGCCAAGAAATAAAGAAACAAATCGCGCAATTCACGCGCCGATTAGCAGACGATGAATTTTTAGAGAAATTACTCACTGCTGAAAATGAAGCCCATTTTTATCAGCTATTAGCAGAAAACAACTAGGAGGAACCATTATGAAAATCGTTGGAGTAGCAGCATGTACCGTAGGGGTTGCTCATACATACATCGCGCAAGAAAAATTAGAAAATGCCGCAAAAAAAGCGGGTTGTGACATGAAAGTAGAAACACAAGGAACGATCGGGATCGAAAATGAATTGACACAAGAAGAAATCGATCAAGCAGATATCGTGATATTAGCCGTGGATGTAAAAATTTCAGGTCGAGAACGTTTCGACGGCAAGCGCATCATCCAAGTACCAACTGAGGTTGCTGTGAAGTCACCGAACAAATTGATTGAAAAAGCGCAAGAGGTTGTTGCTCAGAAGGTTTAGGAGGAATTGACATGGAAGTAAAGGACATCGTGGATTTAGATATCGTCAAAACTAATATGACCGCCAAAACGAAGGACGACGCGTTGAATGATTTGGCGAATCAGCTGTTGGACAATGGCTATATTTCAGAAGTAGAAGGCTTTATCAAAGACATTTATGCCCGTGAGGCGGAAGGCCAGACGGGTATCGGGAATTACATCGCCATTCCTCACGGGAAAAGCTCTTATGTAAATAAAGTAGGCGTAGCAATTGGCATCAATCAAGAAGAAATTCCTTGGGAAAGTTTAGATGGCAAGGGTGTGAAGGGAATCATTCTTTTCGCGGTAGGAAATGACAATGATGGGGCAACCAATCATTTGAAACTATTGTCCCTTTTTGCTAAAAAACTAGGAAATGATGAAGTGGTTGGCAATCTGTTACAGGCGAAAAAGCCAGAAGATGTTGTTGAAGCATTCGCTTAGTTAAATGGAGGAAGAGAAATGAAAAAAATTAAAGAATTAAATCTAAAAGGGCACTTATTGACGGCGATCTCGTACTTGATTCCGATCGTCTGCGGTGCCGGGTTCTTGATCGCTATCGGGATGGCCTTTGGCGGCTCGAGTCAGGATGCATTGGTGCAAGGAGAATTTACGATCTGGGACGCGTTAGCTACGATGGGTGGTAAAGGCTTAGGGCTGTTACCTGTTGTTATCGCGACTGGAATTTCGTATTCAATCGGTGGGAAACCAGGGATCGCCCCCGGCTTCATTATTGGGTTGACGGCAAACGCGATCGGCGCAGGATTTATCGGCGGGATTTTAGGTGGTTACTTAGCAGGTTACTTAGTATTAGCAATTTTAAAATATGTCAAATTACCGAATTGGGCGAAAGGCCTAATGCCAACCTTGATTATTCCATTCCTAACATCGATTATCGGCGGCTTGATCATGGTGTATATCATTGGTGCACCGATTGCAGCGTTGACTTCGTTACTGACAAACTTCCTAGACGGGTTAGGCAATTCATCCTTGCTAGTCTTTGGTGGTGTGATTGGACTATTGAGTGGTGTCGACTACGGCGGTCCTATCAACAAAACAGTTTTCGCTTTTGTATTAACGATGCAGGCAGAAGGTTTGAATGGACCAATTACCGCGTTACAGTTAGTAAATACTGCAACACCGATTGGGTTTGGTTTAGCCTTCTTTATCGCTAAATTATTTGGTAAAAACATTTACACGAAGCTAGAAGTTGAAACATTAAAATCAGCGGTACCGATGGGTGTCATCAATATCGTTGAAGGTGTCATTCCACTAGTGATGAACGATCTTGTTCGTGGTGTTGTAGCTACAGCTATTGGTGGCTTTGCCGGCGGGGCAACAACAATGATTCTAGGCGCAGATGCAACGGTTCCTTTTGGCGGAGTATTGATGATTCCTACCATGTCACGACCATGGGCAGGTGTGATCGCCATCCTAGTCAATGTAGTAGTAACCGCCGTTGTGTTGGCAGTGATTAAGAAAAACGTCACAGAAGAAGACGCAGCGATGCAAGTTGAAAAAGAAGAAGACGACATTAACTTAGAAGACATTCAAATCTTCTAATCCAGAAAGAGTGACGACACATGAAAAAAGTAGAATTCTCTCCATCATTAATGACGATGGATTTAGACAAGTTCAAGGAACAGATTACCTTTTTAAACGACCACGTAGATTCTTATCATATTGATATTATGGATGGCCATTATGTGCCTAATATTACCTTATCCCCATGGTTTATCGAGGAATTAAGAAAAATCACTACACTGCCGATGTCGGCCCATTTGATGGTAACCGATCCAAGCTTTTGGGTGCAACAGCTAGTGGATATGCAATGCGAATGGATCTGCATGCACGCAGAGGTATTAGATGGCTTGGCATTCAGATTAATCGACCAGATTCATGATGCCGGTTTGAAGGCAGGGATTGTCTTGAATCCTGAAACACCGATTGAAACAATCTTCCCTTATATTGAATTGGTTGATAAAATCACGATCATGACGATTGACCCAGGCTTTGCTGGGCAGCGTTTCATCGAGAGCACCTTAGATAAAATCGTGGCTTTACGTGAACTGCGAGAAGAAAAGGGCTACGGTTATGTGATTGAGATGGATGGCTCATCTAACCGCAAATCCTTTAAACGAATTGATGCAGCCGGTCCGGATATTTATATCGTAGGGCGCAGCGGTCTGTTCGGTTTAGACGAAGATATCGCCAAGGCATGGGAAATCATGGTTACTGATTATGAAGAAATGACTGGTAAGAAGCTTACTTACGTAGAAGCAAAATAATTTGGAAAACTTGGGGTCATTCGGCTCCAAGTTTTTTAATGATTAAGTTACAGAAAAATCCAATGAATAAAATAGCTATCAATTATGCTTTGCAGGAGGAGAAATTTTCTAGACATGAAGGGGCGGATTTGTGATATAGTAAACAATAATGTAAACGCTTTAAAAAGAATGGAGGAATGTCATGGAATATCGAGGACCCATGCTGGTAGTGAAGGATATGGAGCGGTCAAAAGCCTTCTATCGCAAAATTTTAGAGGTGGATATTGTTTCTGATTTTGGCGAGAATGTGACCTTCAATGGCGGTTTGTCACTGCAAACGGAAGAATCATGGATCCGATTTACGGGTTGTGACAAAGAGATATTCAACTATCAGAATAATACAGTGGAATTTTATTTTGAGACGAAGGATTTCGATGGTTTCATCGAACGGACGAAAGAAGAGGACTTGGAATTTTTGCGAGACGTCGCAACGATGCCTTGGGGGCAAAAGGTTGCCTGCTTCTATGATCCAGATAAACACGTTATCCAAGTAGGGGAGGATCTGACGGTCATGGTGAAGCGGCTTGCCGCAGATGGAATGACCGTAGAAGAATTAGGAGAGACGACCTTTCTTGGAAAAGAAATGGTTGAGAATATGCTGAATAGTTAAAAAGTTGAAGGCCGAAAATCACGGTCTTCAACTTTTTTATTTTGTCTAATTTTCAAATTGGGCTTGGTGGAGTTGATAATAGCGTCCACGCTTAGCCAATAGTTCTTCATGAGTGCCTTGTTCGACGATGTTGCCATCGTTGACCACTAGAATCAAGTCGGCTTCACGAATCGTTGAGAGGCGATGGGCGATGATAAAGGAGGTTTTGTCCACCATTAATTTGCCCATGGCTTCTTGGATCTGCAATTCTGTTTGCGTATCGACATTTGAAGTGGCTTCATCAAGAATTAATAATTCAGCATTGAGGAGCATCGCACGTGCGATGGTCAGCAGCTGCTTCTGTCCTTGAGAAATGGCTAATCCATCCTCAGTCATCACCGTGTCATAGCCCTTTGGCAGCTGAGCGATAAACTCATGGATGTGAGCAGCTTTGGTGGCTTTAATCACATCTTCTAGCGTTGCCTGCTCGTTTCCGTAGGTCAGATTCTCAAAGATGGTTCCGGTGAAGAGCCAGGTATCCTGCAGAACCATAGCATATTGTTTTCGCAGACTGCCTCGAGTTGCTTCTTTAATGTTTTGTCCATCTAAGTAAATCGCGCCGCTATCTGGATCATAAAAGCGCATCAGTAAATTAACGATGGTTGTTTTGCCTGCTCCTGTCGGCCCGACGATGGCGACGACACTGCCGGCGGTAATATCAAAGGATAAATCCTTGATAACAGGCTGCTCTTTTTGATAGCTGAAGGAAACATGATCAAAGCGAACATCTCCGCGAGCTTTCTTGAAGACGTGGGCATTTGGTACATCTTGAACTTCCGGTTCTTCATCCAACAGCTTAAAGATTCGTTCAGCCGCTGCGATAGAAGACTGCAGATCGCTGAATATATTTGCCAGCTCATTGATTGGTCCGGAAAATTTCCGTGAGTACAAGACAAAGGATGAAAGCTTCCCTAACGTTAAGTGACCGAACAAGAATAAAAAGGCGCCTAAAATACTGATTAACGAAAGTGAAACATTATTGATAAAGTTAACGGAAGGCCCAGTCATGCTGCCGTAGTATTCCGCATTATAGTAAGCAGACATCGCTTCTTCGTTCTTTTTGCCAAAGCGAGAAATCATCGTTTCTTCTTGATGATAGACTTTGGTAGTTTGTTCTCCGGATAAAAGTTCCTCGGTCAAACCGTTTAACTCACCTAGCTTGGCTGAACGCTTCCGGAATAACGGCTGGAATTTCTTAGACAAGAAGCGTGTTAATAAGATCGAAGCCGGTACTGTCACTAAGAAGATCGTCACCATTAATGGTGAGATTACCAGCATCATGACAAAGGAGCCGATGATTGTGACTAGACTGCTTAGAACCTGGACTGAATCACTCGCTAGGGAAGTATTGATCGTATCAATGTCGTAGCTCATCCGGCTGACGATATCGCCAGTTTGATGTTGATCGAAATACCCAACAGGCAGTGAAACGATTTTTTCGAAAAGATCCTTCCGTAAGCGAAAAGCGATCTTTTGACTCAAGTAGATCATCAAACGGCTGATACCGTAGCTTAAAATGGCTGATGCCAAATAGAAACCCACCATCAAACTACAATAGAAGAAAACTTTTTGGAAAGCGACTTGGCCTTTACCGATCTGGATGGCATCAATAGCATAACCAGAGAGAAGAGGGCCCACTAAAGCAAATAGATTGCTGGCGATCGTTAGGATCACGGCTAAAAACAGCAGCCATTTGAATTGGTATAAGTATCCCCATAAACGGAGCAGGGTACCTTTTCGTGAATTCTTATTCTTCAATGGCTTGCCCTCCCGTCTGACCTTGATATATTTCCTGATATGTTGGATTCTCCGCTAATAATTCTTCGTGGGAACCATAGCCGATCATTCTTCCTTTATCCAGCAGCAGAATCTTATCCGCATGCTGAATCGAGCTAATTCGTTGAGCAATCAGGACTTTTGTTGTTTCACTAAAATGTGTGCGAAGCGCTTTTCGTAAATTCGCATCGGTATGATAATCTAAGGCACTTGAGGAATCATCTAGTATTAGTAAATCGGGTTGACCGATCAGCGCACGGGCCAAAAGCACTCGTTGTTTTTGACCGCCGCTGAGATTTTGTCCTTTGGCTTCCAAATGGTGCTCCAAGCCATCCGCTAATTTATCAATGAATTCACGAGCCTGCGCGTCATCAATCGCCTGCTGGATCTGTTCTTCAGTAAAGGAACGTCCGAACAAAATATTTTCGCGGATACTATCAGCAAACAGAACATCCTTTTGTAAAACAGCTCCGATTTTTTGATGCAAGGCATCCAGCGAGTAATGCTTGATTTCTTGTCCGTCCAGCAGAATTTGACCGGAAGTTCGATCATACAAGCGTAAGATCAGACTGGCAATCGTCGTTTTACCGCTACCGGTCGCACCCATGATCCCTAACGTCTCCCCGGGCTTAACACTGAAGCTGATGTTCTCAATTGCAGGCCCGCCATCAGGGTAGGCAAAGGTGACGTCATCAAAAACCAATTTAGTAGCCGCGGTTTTTCTTTGCTCTAACGTTCCTGGGACTAGGGCTGGTTTTTTACGCAAAACTTCATTGATCCGATTCGCAGAAGCGAGGCCGCGAGAATACAAAACGAAGATCCTCGTAATCGAAAGCATCGCATTCAAAATAATCGTGAAGTAGGTTAGAAAAGCGACGATGACGCCTGGTTGAGTCAGCCCAGCATTCACTCGATAGGCACTGACCACGATGACAAGTGTCAGCCCCAAATTTAGGAATAAATCTAAAAGAGGCGGTGAAGCGGCTAGAGTAACATTAGCGGTTGTCTCAGCATTCACTAAAGATTGATTGACATTTTCGAATCGCCGCCGTTCAAAGGCTTCTTTTGATAAAGCTTTAATGACACGAGAACCTGTGACATTTTCCCGTACTGTCAAAACGAGCTGATCGACTTGCTTTTGCAGCTTGCCAAATAATGGGACACCCTTTTTAGAGATATGTGTGACCATGACAAAGATAATCGGCATCACAGCAACCAAAACCAAAGTCAAAACCGGGTCGAGTGTTGTGGTAATGAGGATTCCGCCCACTAATAGGATCGGTGCGCGAATCCCCATCCGCATCATGACGCCGAGGGTCAAATGAATATTGTACGTATCAGATGTTACACGTGAAACCAATGAGGAGACACCGACATCTTCCATTTGGGTCGTGTCCAAATAAGTGATTTTGTGGAAGAGATCGCCACGAATATGTTCGGTGGTATCTTTTGCGATCCGTGAAACCATTCGATTGGCAATGATGTTCGCCCATAAAGCGAAGGCGGAGGCCGCTAGCATTACGCCTCCCCAAAAAAGAATCTTCTTTGGATCCTTTTGCGGAATGACGTAATCGAGAATATACGCCAAATTCCACGGAAGAACTAATTCCATCATGGTACCTAAAAATTTTATAATAACCCCTAACGTGACACGAGAACGATAGGGCTTCAAGTAGTGAATAATTAGCTTCATTTTTCCTCCTTACGACACATTTCTATCTCTGCCTTTTCCATCATGTGCTGCAATCCAGACAATACAGCCTCCTGTTGCTCTACTGGAATCTCAGCCAGTAGTGTTTGATTCCAGGCCCCTAAGATGGAACGGATTTCTTCTTCTATAGCTAAGGATTTATCAGTCGGGTAAATTCTTAGCCGTCGTGCATCTTTTTGATCGTTTTTGCGAATAATAAACCCCTTTTGCTCCAGCTGGGCCAGTTGCCTAGCAACATTGCTTTTATTGATAAAGAGTTTGCAGGCCAGCTCTTCTTGTGAAATCCCCGGCTCAGAGCAGATACTTAGAATATACGCGTGATGCATTTCTCCTAATCCTATTTTTTTAAATTCCTTTTCCCGATAGAACGCTGAAAGTCGCGCGATACGGTTAATCATTTTTACAAAAGAATCCACCTGAAGCTCCTCCTCTGATAATCTCCTGAAGCACTAAACAAACAGTTAATAGTATAAAAGAAAAAGGTTGCGGGCGCAACGATTAAACCTTCTTCTTTATAACTAGGGACAGAAGGGGGCAAAGATTTTTTTATCAATAGTCCTGTGCAACAATTAACATTCTTTACACAAACAAAACAATCTTTATTTTATCTTTTCGTGAACTTGACGGGGTCTTTACAATGCATCGTTATACTTTTTATCGAAGGGGGCTCAATTGCTCGGTTCATTTTATACAGCAGCAAACAGTTGGTTGAGTGTTCCGTATTTACCTAAAAAGGAGAGATAAGTGTGCTAAAACTTGAAAACATCACAAAAAAATTTCAAGAGACGACCGTATTGGAAAATATCAATTTAGAAATTGAAGCTGGCGAGATTGTTTCGATTCTTGGACAATCCGGCTCTGGTAAAACGACGCTGTTGAATTTGATTTTGGGTTTGGAAGAACCCAGTGCAGGAGAAATTTACTTTAATGAAAAAAGGATTACTCATACGTTGATGGAGAAACGTCCATTTAATATTGTTTTTCAGGATTATGCGTTATTCCCTAATTTGACCGCTTATCAAAATTTGACCTATGGCTTACGCAATAAAAAGGATTGCTCCACCAAAGCGGAGGTTGACGAACTGATTCAGCTATTGAATTTAGAAAAGCATCTAGACAAGCCAATCCATCAATTGTCAGGGGGACAAAAGCAACGGGTCGCACTTGGACGAACGCTGGTGATGAAGCCGCAATTATTGCTGCTTGATGAGCCGTTAAGTGCTTTAGACGGTGTGATCAAAGAATCCATCAAGGAAAAAATCCAAGAGATCGCTCGAAAGCTTCATCTGACTATCGTGATCGTTACCCATGATCCTGAGGAGGCTTTGACGATGTCTGATAAAATCGTTGTTCTTGATGAAGGAAGAATTGCTCAATGCAGTTCACCGATTGAGATTATGAGTCAGGCGTCTTGTCATTTTGTTGAAGAGTTTATCGTCAATCAATTAGCGATTAAGCAGCAAAATATCCAACAAATTTTTCAACAATCTATGAGAAGAGTGGCATCATGAGAGCCTCATTTTCACTGAAAAGGGCCATCAGCTGGCTAGTCCTGCTCTTTTTCTTTTTATTTTTGGCTTATCCAATCATCCAGATCATTCTTACGGCTTTTTCCCAGACGGATGGAGAGAGCCTGCATATTTTCACTAAAGAGTGGGGTACTTCGTTTTCGAATAGTTTGAACTATTCGTTGGCAGCAACTAGCTGTTCGACAATCTTAGGCTTTTTCTTGGCTTATGGAAATAATTTTACGCGAATCAATCGGCGGTTCTTGAAGGTCAATGAGAGTATCCTGCATTTTCCGATGCTTTTGCCGACGATCACCTATGGGTTTGTCCTAATTTATGCTTTTGGAAAACAAGGGTTGTGGAGCAAGGTTTTTCAACAGGAACTGTTCCACATCTATGGCTCCATCGGTATTTTATTAGGCTTTATCATTTACACCCTGCCGCCAATCTTTATTTTGATCAATAACTCGATGAAATATTTGGATACCCAATTATTCATCGTTTCCCGCTTGATGGGAGATAGCTGGTATCGTTCGCTTTACAAAACGATCTTAACGCCATTAACACGGGTCTTGGCAGTTGCTTTTCTACAGGGATTCTTTATGTCATTTACTGATTTCGGGATTCCCAGTGCGGTGGGAGGACAAACACCGTTTATCACGACACTATTATATGAAGGATTCATGGGAACGATACCGAATTTTCAATTTGGTTCACTAGTCGCATTAACGATGCTGCTGCCGTCAATCGTTAGTATCTTGATCCTAAACCATCTGCAAAAGAAGGTAGTACGTTATGAGCGGCCGCGTCAAGCAGTGATCAAAAAGAATGCGGTAAGAGATTGGTGCTATCGGGTTCTTTTTCTAGGACTGTCCTTCTTTATTTTGAGTGTATTCGCGGTTTTAATCATTATTCCGATGGTAACGAACTGGCCGTATGAATTGACACCGACGTTCAAAAATTTTACTCGTTTTCTACAAGATGACAGCTTGGTTCAGACTTTGAAAAATTCCCTGTGGATGGCCTTGTTGACTGCGGGATTTGGAACGATCATTGCCTATTTGGCAGCGATTTTGACTTCCAGAGAACGCAAACTTTATAGGGTGAATCAGCTTATCGATAGCATCGCGACGATTACGAATTCGATCCCCGGAATGGTTTTAGGAGTGGCTTATTTATTGCTTTTCAGTGGCAGTCAGCTGCATAACACATTGATGATCTTAGTGATTGTGACGATCGTTCATTATTTTTCAACCCCTTATCAAATGGCGAAAGAAGCACTGCAGAAGATGAATTTGAATTGGGAGAACACGGCCAAATTAATGGGAGATAGCTGGTTAAAAACGGTCTGGCGTATCTTGATCCCTAATTCTAAAGTGACCATCATAGATATTTTTGGCTACTATTTTTTCAATTCAATGGTGACGATCAGTGCTGTTATTTTCTTGACCAGTGCGAATACAATGGTTATTACCGCCAAGCTAAAAGAGCTTCAGCACTTCGGTCGATTTAACGATATATTTATGCTTTCCTTGTTTTTACTACTGATCAACGTAATCATGCAAGGACTTATACAGCTTATTAAACGAATGCCTGCTTCCATTTTTTCAACGAGACAAATGAGAAGAAAGCCGAAAGCGAAAATAACGACTATCCATAGAGAAAAGGCTTAGGGGAAAGATATACGGATTGGAAATGAATACTTGAATATAAAAAAGGAGCATGATCAATGAATAAAAAGAAACTAGTCACTTTACTTGGAAGTCTGCTTTTCCTCCTATTATTAGGAGGTTGCAGCAAAGGTAACGCGGCGGACGAGAAAGTCACGATTTATACAAATGCCGACGAAGAACCAGTAGAAGTGATCAAGAATGTTTTGGACCAAAATGGCTACAAGGGCAAATACAATTTACAATCTTTTGGCACGTCTGAATTAGGTGGAAAGCTTTTAGCAGAAGGGAAGAATATTGAAGCGGACTTGGTGACAATGAGTACCTTCTATTTAACTAGCGCTCAGAAAAAAGAGAACATGTTTAAAAAACTTGAGCTGCCGATGGATTCCTTGGCGAAGATTCCTGATTACGCCGCCCCTTTTACAGTGCAGGAAGGAACCATCTTCTATAATACGGACATGATGAAGGAAATGAAGCTGCCAGTGCCAACTAGCTTAAAAGAGTTGGCGGATCCTAAATATAAGGATGCGATAGCTATTTCAGATATTAAACAATCCTCTACAGCTTGGTTATTGTTTCAAGCATTGGTGGACAATTACGGGCAAGAGGAGGCAAAAACAATCCTGCAAGGAATCTATAAGAATGCTGGAGACCATCTAGAAAGCTCTGGGTCCGGTCCATTGAAAAAAGTTCGCTTAGGGGAAGTAGCGATTGGTTTTGGTTTGCGTCATCAGGCAGTCAAGGATAAACAGGATAGCTTGCCAATTGATTTTGTCGAACCAACTGAAGGAACCTACACATTGACAGAATCTTTAGCTGTGATCGATAAAGGGGAAAAGACCAATCCAGAAGCAGAGAAAATGCTGAATTTGATCTTAGAAAAAGGTCGCAAGGATTTATTGAAGATTTATCCTAGTGCGTTGTATAAGGGAGAAACCGTGGATTCGGCAAAAGTTGCGAAGAATCAAAAAGTCTTCCCAGATGAGTTAACGGCGGAGTTATTAGAAAAACACCAAAAATTGGTTGATTAGAGAGGTGCAGCATGGGATATAAATTATTGACACCAGGACCATTAACAACAACAGCAACAGTCAAACAGGCGATGAGGGTCGATCATTGCACTTGGGATCGGGAGTATAAAACGATCACGCAAGAGATTCGTCAAAAGCTGTTGGACTTAGCGGGGGTATCTGAAGCGGATTATACAACGATTTTAATGCAGGGCAGCGGTTCGTTTGGCGTAGAGTCAGTCTTGAGTTCTATGATCGGACCAAAGGATCATGTCCTAATTTGTGTGAATGGCGCATATGGCCGACGAATGGTCAGTATGTGTGAACGATATGCGTTGCTTTATACAGTTTATGAAGTTGCGGAAGATGAGATTCCGGAGGCAGCAGCAATCGCGAAAATTCTTGAAGAAGATCCAACCATTACAGCGATTGCAATGGTTCATAGTGAAACAACTTCCGGCATTTTAAATGAGCTGGAGGGGATCGCAGCGTTAGCGAATGAGAATGGCTTACTGTTCATTGTTGATGCAATGTCTAGCTTTGGCGGGATTCCCATCGATGTCTCTGCGCTGTCGATTGATTTCCTAGTTTCCAGCTCAAATAAGTGCATTCAAGGCGTTCCAGGCTTCTCCTTTATTTTGGCGAAAAGAGAACAGCTGGAACAACGCCGAGATTTTGCACGAACGGTGTCTTTGGATCTTTACGACCAATACGAAACAATGGAAAAAGATGGTAAATGGCGATTTACGTCACCTACGCATACTGTCTTGGCTTTCCATCAGGCTTTGCAGGAATTAGAGCAAGAAGGTGGTATCTATCAGCGCTACATGCGGTATTTAACCAATAATCGACTACTTCGTCAAAAAATGGAGGAGCTAGGTTACCGACCGTTTATCAAGAACCATCAAGGACCGTTTATTACCTCTTTCTTGTATCCAACAAAGCAAGCAAATTTTACGTTTAATACCTTTTATCAGCATTTAAAACAAAATGGGTTTGTGATCTATCCAGGGAAAATCAGTAAAGTTGATTGTTTCCGGATTGGAAATATTGGTGATATCTATCCAGAAGACATTGACCGATTAGTCGAAGTTATTGAAAAATACACGGAGGTGGCGTATGTCAGTTAACACGATCATTTTAGACTGGGCTGGGACGACCGTCGACTTTGGCTGTATGGCACCCGTCGAAGCCTTTAAGAAAGCTTTTGACAATAAAAATATCCAACTTACGTATGATGAAATTCGACAGCCTATGGGGATGCTAAAAATTGATCATATCAAGCAATTACTCTCACTTGAACAGGTAAAAGAACAATGGCTCAAGCTTCATGGACGGGCCTCGGAGGAAGAAGACGTATATGCTATCTATCAGGATTTTGAGAAATACTTATTTGCCGATTTAGCAGAAAACAGTCATCTAAAGCCGGAAACGAAGCAAGCCATGAAAAAAATCAAACAGCTAGGCTATAACATTGGCTCTACGACAGGCTATACTAAGGAAATGATGGCGATTGTCTTCGAAACGGCTAAAAAGGAAGGCTACCATCCTGACTATGTCGTGACACCAGATGAGGTGGGTTCGTTAGGGCGGCCGTTTCCCTATATGATTTTTGAGAATATGCGTCATTTTCAAAATCTATCGTTGGAGGAAGTCATCAAGGTAGGAGATACTATCTCGGATATTAAAGAAGGAAAAAATGCCGGGGTGTTGAGTATTGCAGTAACAGAAGGCAGTTCTGAGATGGGGCTGTCTTTGGCGGAGTACAAAAGTCTCTCAAAGGAAGAGATGGACCAACGAAACCAGCAAACAGCCGAAAAATTTTATCAGCATGGCGCCGATTTTTGTGTAAAAAATTTATTGGAGTTAGCCGAAATTTTACAGGAGCATTCAAAGATTCAAAGAATACGTGAGAATAAAATTGAAGTTGCTGTAAATTAAAGGTAAGACCAACATTAAATGCACATTCAGACTGTAGATTTATCCATATATAATGGAGAGAATTTACAGTTTTTTTCTTGATAAATTCTATTTATTTATAAGAAAACCACGAAGGACTTAATTATCCAAAAAGTAAATAAAAAGACAAAAAAAAGAATTTTTGCACTTTGTCTAAACGTATCCTTTCGGAAGTTCGCTAGATTTAAGTAACCACAAACTTGGAAGCGAATTCAATGGCTTGGTGAGCTTATTTTTATCCAAAAATTAAATTTTATATTTCAAAAATGGCTGAGACTTTCCTTATAAATGAAGGTAGAATAATACTGTAACCAGAGGTGCGCGCAATGGCGTTTTTTCAGACTTTATTGGGTTACAATAGAAGCGTTTTTGGTAGGGTAGTCTAGCGGGCGATTGATTATCATAAAAGTTCATAAAAAATACATAAAAGATCCGGTCATTGTAATTTATTACTGACAGCATGCTGATGGTTGATGGGTACTCAATCAGTGGAACATGTTGATTAGCATCTCTCCTAACTTATGGAGAGGCCAAAATGCCGCGAATCAGTGAAATATTGTGACTTATCAGATGCTATTTAAAGTCTTAGCGATGAGCGGCGTAAGGATGATCAGCATTCATTTGGATATTTTTTGAGGTGGATGCATCATTATCGAAGATTGAATCAAGGATGCGGATTATTGTCAGCATCCTTGATTTTTTTTAACAGCATTGGTCGCCCCCAGTATTTTATAAATGGTTTGTTTGATTCAGTATAGGAAGAAGGGGAAATGTTCATGAAAAAGATTGTTACGGCAATTTGTGGGTTAGCAATAGTTTGTTGGGGAGTAGCTAGCCTGCGCAGTGGGGCGCTAAAAGCAGATAACTTGCTTCAAGAATCTTCTGTTGTAGAGACAACAGTTCCAGAAAGTTCAACAGTCGCAGCTCCGGAGCCAGCGGCAGAAACAGAGTCAGAGTTGCCGGTGGAACCATCGTCAGTTCCAGAAACGCCAGCGCCTGAGGCACCTGCAACTGAACCAGCAGCTTCACCTGAAGCACCGGCGGAACAGCCACTTAAAGAAACTGCACCAGTTGAAAAGGAGGAGGCTCCGGAAACGACGGAAACCAGTACGGTTGAATCTTCAGAAAATGAAGGGGAAAGCACCGAGAGCTCAACTAGCAGCGCAACATCGAGTGAAAGCTCAACTAGCGCGTCTTCTACGAGTCAAACTTCTAGTACAACAAATTCTAGTACTTCTACAAGCGGTACGTCGACTTCCAGCAGTGCATCGAGCAGTTCGACTAGTTCCAGCAGCGGAGGGGCAACAGGCACAACTACAAGTTCGTCCACGACACCGCCAGCAACCAGTCAGGAACCGCCGCAGTCGAGTACGCCACCAGCGGTGACACCGCCAGGAACGATACAAAATCCAGCACCAAATACACCGACGCCGCCGGCACCTAGCGAGCCTAAAGTACAAACTAGCACTGCGATTATTCAAACAACACCAGAGGCTTTTTCAGAAACTAGTACTTTACAATTGCCGAGTGATTTGAAGACGGCAGAAGTGGCGCAATCTGATCTAAAGGGGTACGCGCTGCCGCTACTTTCAAGTTTTGAAAATGAAGCACACGCGGCCTTGATTTATGATGGGATCAAAAAACTCGGTATTGAACAGGAGGAAAGCTTCACTGCGGAGCAATTAGCGACGACGCTTTACAGCGAACTTTTTGCGACCGAGATTATAGGAACTCCAGAGAAGCAAGCAGAAGAGATCAGCATCGGAAGCCTGCTTTACCAAAAGAAGAAGGAACAGTTTGAAGTAGTCGGGGTCTACATTGGAAAAGACTATTACTTAACAGTTGAGGATGTAGAAGTAGTGGCTTCTGAATCAACCGCTGAGGATACTAACGAAGAGGCAGCGATTGAGACGAAGGATGAGACGGAAGACGCTGACGAATCAAATAAAAATGAAAAACAGCGGCAGGTGGTTCTTCAGCCTATGGATATTGATGAAGAGCTGTTCGTACAAGCTTTGCCTAACGTGACATTGACAGAGTACGGACAAACTATTTTGAAGGAATATCCCGCTTCAATCAATTTTACTGAAAATGAAGCCTCAAAAAAATTTATAGAAACCATTGCTGAGGATGCTCGTAAGTTAGGTCAGGAATACGATGTTTTCGCTTCTGTAATGATCGCACAGGCATTGTTAGAAAGTGGTTCAGGCAGCAGCAGTTTATCATTACCGCCGAACTATAATCTTTTCGGAGTGAAGGGAACCTATCAAGGTCAAGCCGTTTCGATGGCGACTCAAGAGGATCGCGGAAATGGAGAGTTGTATTCGATTAATTCTGCGTTCCGTAAGTATCCAAACTATGCGGCCTCATTAGGAGATTACGTTCAGTTACTCCGTGGCGGGATTTCTGGCAATTCGAATTATTATCAAAAAACTTGGCGTTCGACCGCTAAGAATTATTTACGGTCGACACATGCGCTAACAGGTACCTACGCGACAGATACTTCCTATGATAGAAAGTTGAACTCGATCATAGCGGTCTATAATTTAACACAATACGATCGAGTAAAGGTTGATCAGTCATCAGGGGTATTCATCAAAGGCAAGGATGAGATTCCAGAAGAATATCGTTCTATGATGCGTTACCCAGACTATAACGGCGTCAACTACAATACTTCTGGTTCGTACCCAGTGGGTCAATGTACTTGGTACGCCTATAACCGCGTGAAACAGTTAGGCAAGAGTGTAGATGACTTTATGGGCAACGGCGGTGAATGGGGAACAAAGGGCAAGGCGTTAGGCTATGAAGTCAGTCGTGAACCTAAAGCTGGTTGGTTGATTTCCTTCACACCAGGCACGGCTGGATCAGACCCGCGTTATGGTCACGTTGCTTTTGTTGAAGTTGTTCGACCAGAGGGGATCTTGATTTCGGAAGGCAATGTCTATGGAGGAACGGTGATTTCTTATCGGGTTATCGACGCAAATTTAGCGAAATCTGATTTAGTTACTTATATTAAAGCAAAATAAAGGGGTGCCATCACTCATGGCAAATAAGCGCTACGTACACACAGAGGATCCGCCAAATGACAGAAGGACATTACTGTTAACCGTTGTTCTTCTCCTCATTCTATCTGTAACGATGCTGTTTGTTGTGAGAGGACAACTGCAAAAGCATTATAGTGTCCACACGATTTCAGGGACATCCATGATTCCTACGTTGACAGAAAGAGATCAAGTGCTAGTGAAGAAAAAGGTCCAAGTTCAACGATATGATATTATCGCTTTTTCAGTAGATCGGGAAGAGGGAATGTTTGTCAAACGAGTGATTGGACTGCCTGGTGACAGCATGTTTGTCCGAAATGATCGGATGGTCTTGAATATTGGAGAGCAGGGGGATTTTGAAACGACGAATACGTATCATTTGTCACCGACTGTGGCCGATGAGTTTCAAACGTTAAATAAAATTCCAGAAGATGTTTACTTTGTTATTGGCGATCATGTTGAGGTTTCTAAGGACAGTCGATCCTTTGGTTTCGTTCATCGAAAATCCATCGAGGGAACCGTTCAATTCCGATTCCCAGCGATTCATCTCGCTAAAGTAGAAAACTAAAAAGAAAAGGGGAAAACACGTGATAATCATTAATTGGGTTTGTGTAGGACTCATTATTTTAGTGCTGCTGGTGTGGTTGTATCGAATGATTATCAATGTTCGATTGCAACTGATTAAGCCACCACGAGATGCATCGGCGACTTTCCAGCGGAAGCTGGACTATGTGAAGCAAATTCAGCAAACGAAACATATATCGGCGTTACTATTTGTTACCTTCTGTTTAGCTGTAGGGCTGCTTTTAACCTCGTATAGCTTGTTTCAGGTACAAGATCAGCTGTATGCGATGAATGAACAGAACAGTACACTGAGAGATGACGTTCAAGTAATGAAAAAGGAACAAAAAAAATTAGTCAACAAAATTCCTGTTAAGGAGTATCCCAGCGAAGGGATAGGCTTACAGGATTATGCGTGGGATGAGCTGTTTTCAGATGATAGCAGAGAAAATCAATATACGATGGAGAGTGATCTTTCCAATAAGCTCAGCCCTTACTTTGGTTTGCCGACGACTCTGATCGTCTTAGATATACCGACTCAAACGTTGAATATTGCTTTGGCAGGAGACTTGACTAGTGAGGACAATCGTCAGCAAATCAAGGACAACATCAAGGCTTTTGCGGCTGAAGCAGAAGCAATAAGTAATCTGACTCAGATTACCTTCCAGCTGAACGTAAGGGACGGAGAGCAACAGAAACAAGATTATAGTTGTACTTTCTCTCGTGAGAATGGAGAAGATAAGTTTGTAATGATCCAAGAAGACTAATGGAAAGAAGGGAAAAAATGGTAGCACAACAAAAGAAGAGCGGATGGTTTTTCAATAAGAACATTATCGATGAGATCAATTCCGTTCCAGAAGAGAAAGTGGAAAATGAAACAATGACGAGCGCACAACCGCAGGCACCCACAGCTGCATCGGTACAATCGCAGCCTAAACCTGCTCCAGCATTAAAAATGGTTTCTGATAATACCATTCCAGACTCAGCGGAAAAACAAGCGGAAGAAATCAAAGAATTGAAGCGTTTGATTTTTGAAAAAGAGCAGGTTTTACAAAAATATAAAAAAGAGATGACTGCTCAAACGCAGCAATTAACGAAAGAAAATGAGAATTATCGTCAATCTGTTTTACGAATGGGCGAGGAGAAGGCACAAAATCGTCGCCAAATTCAAGATCTGGAGGCTGAAGTTCAACGAGCACGACAAGAAGTTCAGCGTCTGAAAGAAACACAAGAGCTGGATAATTTGAAGCAGCAATTGGAACAAGTACAGCAAGAAAACAAGAAATTGAGAGATTCGGTCGCACATTTGGAAACAGTAGAACGGGAGTTGGAAGAAATTCACGAAGAACACCAAGCATTAGTTGCACAGCAAAAAGATGAAGAGATCCAACGCCTTGAAAAAATTCATCAGCTAGAAGGGCAAATCAACGATCTGATAGCAGAAATCAATGAAAAGGACGAGCAGTATTCACAGCTTGATAAAGTAATTGTGGAGAAAGATCAAGTGATGGATCGGATGATCGAAGAGCAGGCTGCTAAGGAAGTTCAAGAAAAAGAAACGGCTGAACTACGTGAAAAGGTTGCGGCTCTCAAGGCGGAAAATGAACAGCTGAAGCAAGAAGCGATTTCGACTCAACAAGAAATTGGAGAAGTTCTGATCTCCGCTCGCAAACAAGCCAATCGCATGGTAGAGAAATCTAAAATGGATGCTCACCGAATCATCCAAGAAGCGAAGAGAGAGTTGGCGCTGATCAACGAACAAGCAAAAGAAATTTCTGATGAAGTCATTGAATCACGTCAATCCGTCATGTCATTATATGAAGAGATGCAAACCCGAGTAGATATCCTTGCGCAAGGAAAAATGCAGGAAACGGTCATCAATTCTGAAGATTAATAATTGAGAAGAGGTGTCAGCATGTATGTGCTGACGCCTTTTTTGTGACCTCAATAACCCAATTGTTTTTAATCAGTGAAACCGCTATACTTTAAGAAAATACAGTGTTTTTTAAGACAAGGAGCGGGAGAGATGAAAGTAGCAATCATTTTGGAAACAAAGGAGCATGAAAAAGCGTGGAATGCATTTCGTTTTGGTGTAGCAGCACTAAAAAAAGCACATGAAGTGAAATTTTTCTTAATGGGTGAGGCAGTAGAAGTTGAAAGCATTGAAGATGAGCAATACGACGTACCAGCTGAAATGAAAAAGCTGGCAGAACAAGGTGGAGAATTGCTAGCTTGTGGGACCTGTCTGAAATCTAGACAGCTAGAAGATCACACCGCTTGTCCGATTTCCACGATGTTCGATTGTGTAGAAATGGTGGAATGGGCGGATAAAGTTGTGACATTTTAAATGGAATAGATGGAAGTTTCCTAACGATAGAAAACTTCTATCTATTTTTTTTAAGATAAAAATTTAAGTAGTAGAATATCAACTATTCGCTCTATCCAAAAAAGTGAAAAAAGTATAGATAAACGTGGGACCTTTGATTATTCTAAATGACAAATAGTTGCTTGTGTGGTTATACTATTTAAAGAAATTGGAATATTACCGAGAGGGGATTTTCAACTTGAAACTGAACAATCCGTTTATACAGGCGATTGGCATAATTGTCATGCTTGCAGAGCTTCCAGAAAATGAGGCATTAAAATCAAGAGAATTAAGTAAAAGAATGAATGTATCACATAGTTATTTGATCAAAGTAGCAAAGAAATTGAAGGATGCAGATCTTATTAATTCAACCGCCTCAAAAAGTGGTGGCTATACTCTAAAAAAAGACATTGATGAAATTACTTTTTTAGATATTTTTGATGCGACAGAAGGAAAGCAAAGTTTTATTGATGGAATTGATTCGACGCCTATAGATTCTATGTTTTTATCAAAAGAAATTGTTAAAGAAAAGCGTGAACGCATCCATGAGATTTTGGATGAAGCAGAAGCAGATTACAGAAAAAAATTAAGCCGGTATACAATATCTGAAGCAGTTCCTCGTGATGAGCAAGGTGCTATACTCCAAATCGATTGGAAGAAAGTAATCTCTGAGATGTAATAAAAAATTGAATGATAGTTTTTAGTGACAGCATAGTTTCTTTCTATGCTGTCACTTTTTTGTTGACATAGAAATATCCGTGTATTATCATTGCGAGGATAAAAAAAATCCTCGGATAAAAAAAAGGAGATGGATTTCTTTTGAAAAAAGGAGCTCTTAACATTTTTAGAATAGTGCTGTTAATGATGATTCCAATGCTGTATTCATTATTATTCATAGGATCAATGATGGATCCATATGGAAAGATCGATAACTTGCCTGTAGCGGTTGTTAAAGTTCGATCGAATAGTAAAGAAGACATTATACATAGAACATTCATGCAGAAGAACTTATTCTCCTATCACGAACTTTCTAAAAAAAATGCTGAATCAAAGCTTAAAAATGGAGAAGTGTATGGAATTATAGAGTTTAAACAGCTGACTAATAGATCACAAAAAGGCGAGACCGAAATTTATTTGACGACAGCAGAAGGAGCAAATTACGCGGTATCTAAAATAATCACCGCAGCTATGTAACGCTTCACGGTAAAAGCCGATCAATTGGTAAACCAAAAAGAACCTGGGACTACTGTTCGTTTCGTCCATAAAGAGGCCTATCCTATTAAAAACAATGGTGAGGGAATGGCCCCGTATTTCTTTGCTTTAACATTATTTGTTGGAGCAATAGCGACTAACTCGGTTGCAGCCGTTCATTTCAATAAGCTGAAATCTAAATTTAAAGATTATTGGAGAAATGTATTTTTCTTCCCATTAATTTTTATTGTAGGGGAAGTTATTTTTATGACTGGTATGGACTACTATTTGTTAGGTTTTGGTAAAGAGCATATAGGGATTTTGTTCTGCTTACTTCTTTTTATAGCCATTACCTATTACAGCATTGTGGCTGCTGTAAATCGTTTATTTCCTGGTACAGGAGGTTTAATAGTATTAGTACTGACAATGTTGCAGACTTCTTCATCGGCTGGAAGTTATGCCATCTATTTATCTAATCCGATATTCCAAGAAATTAATAAATTTATTCCAATGACATATAGTGTGATGAGTCTTCGAAAAATACTAAGTTTAGATAATTTGAACATTCGTCGAGAACTGATTGTCTTAATAATATTTTTAATGGTATCTCAAGTAATTATCTATCTATCCTTCACTATCCACCATAAGAAAAAACGGTCTTCAATAGAAGTCAATGGCTGATAAAGAACGTTTAAAAATAGGGACAAAAAGACAATTATGCATAACTGTCGAGAATAGATAAGGTAAGCAAGCATAGTTATTCTATATTGAATGGTGAGAAGCTGTGTAACTTTATAGCATTTTTCAAATGAATTCTAATTTTTAGCTATTTTGAAAGGATGGTCTCAATGTTATTAACACTTATAGGAGCTATCATAATGGTGATCCCTTTATGTTCATTGCTCATTTTTTTGATGGTGGCTCTATCGGTTGAAGTACACGATTACAAGAAAAAACATCACAAATAGAATCTACTTCCGTTTTTCTATTCAAATGAGTTTTAAAAAGCGAATATCACTTTTAAATTAGAAAGGGTTAGAGATGGAAAAAATGTTATTTCTTTTGGGAAGTGTCGTATTGATATTAGGGATAGGATTATATGTTGAATGCCAAACATATGCTTTTCCTATCAAAACAGTTATTACTAATAACAATGAAAAAGCTACTTTTCTTAGGACAAAGCAAGTAGTTAAAAATGGAGGTTCTATTTTAGAGGAAGAACTGATTTTGGGTTGTCCTTCAAAAAAACAGGCAACGGAAGAAAATTATTATAGTGGCTTCAAAGAAAAAGTACTTGTTTTTTTACTCGAATGACACTACTTTCCTATAATCATGAAGTAGTTTTGTATAGAACAGATTATGACAGGCGGCAATGGAATGAAGGCAAAAATCTCTGACGTGGTTGAACCAGTCAGGGATTTTTTTAATGATTCAGTTGATTCAAACTTGATGCCATCTTTTTATTGTCATATTTGGAATAAAAATAGAAGGAAACGATATGCAGGATCAAGGTTAACAATAAAACCCCGATAAAAAACGGGCGAATGAATGCAAACATCTGAGTTGAATAGAGATAGACACCTGCATAGGCGCATAAGGTATTAATCAGCGTGCAAAGGACGATGTTAGTTGCAGCTTTCAAGGTAGAGTAGTTCCATAAATAAGGGTAAATGATACCAAATACGATTCCTATCAAAAGACTAATCCCAATCAAATGCCAGATGTAACTAAATGGGATTTGTGAACGAAAGTCTGTGAGTGAACAAAGAATGGTAATCCAGACTAATGAACCGAAAGCGGCTTGAAAGAAATTATTTTTTAATTGTTTAAACATGAGAGTTTCTCCTTAATATTTTTGGCATAATAGCGGCTGACGACATAGACAGTGTTTGTTTTCGTGTGTACTTCTAGACGAGCATGTTCTCCTAATTGGAAAGAGTGAACACTATTGAGATTTAAAATTTGCGAATTATTGATCCGGAAAAAATGATCGGATTCAAAATGAATGAGTTCCTTCAAACGTTTTTGCAAAATGTAAGTCTGCTGATTGGTCAAGATCACTTTGGCCAGATGTCCCATTGTTTCAAAGGCTTCGATTTGATGGATTGGTAGTTTAATCGTGCGATTGTTTTTGGGATCTGTCGCCAGGATGATCTTTTCTTGCTGTAAGTGTTTTTCAAGCGCCTGCAGCTTCGATTTATTTTCGGGATTCGCGCAGATATCAATTTCGTTTAATGGTTTTTCTTTTACCCAGGTAAAGTTGATGTTCATTGGTTGCCTCCTTTGTGTCTTTAGCATAGCAAGGATTTCCAGCAGAAAGAATCTTTTTTTCATTTGTTGCACTAAAAGACAGGTTTGTTGCAGTATTTAGTTTTGTCAATTAACGCTTGCGCGATAAATTGGGCAAGTAAGAGAGGCTTTCTAGTATAATTTAAGTAGTAATTCTATCATCAAATTAGGAGGGGAGCGTTTCGTATGATTGCTGATATAGTAAAGGCTCAAAGAAAAAAGCACGGGCAAACGCAGCAGGAGGTTACAGAGGTTTTTCATGTGACACGTCAGACGGTTTCGAATTGGGAAAATGAAAAAAACTATCCAGACATCCCTACGTTGATCGCTATCAGTGACTATTATGGAATATCTCTTGATTATTTGATGAAAGGAGATGCGAAGTATATGACTAAAATCAAAAAAGAAGCAAAGCTGCTGCAATCGTTACGTATTGGAGTATTTTCACTGATTTGTTCTGGAACTATGTTCTTGTGTTCGACTATCAGCTTTCTCTTGGTATTTAATGGGGGAAAACTAGAAAATATTTTTCCTGTACAACTCTTGATTACGATCGCTACATTATGGTTGTGTGTGATTCATTTTAAAAACCTAAAGAATGAAATGAATGCGTTCATTCGAGTGCTGGTCAGTATCTTTTTAATTGGTACGCTGTTTGTGACCTTCTTTTGCTTAGGAATTTTTCTCCTTTCCATGATGGGAATCTTACATTTCTAATAAAACAATCAACAATCGGACGGTAAGCGTTTTTATTGCATCGAGTAACGGAGGGGCATATATTTAGCGTGTAGTAGAAAGGTTAGATTTTCTTTTTTTGAAAAAAGTTTATGGCTTGATAGCTGAAAGAAAGAGGGATGCGAACTATGTTAAAGATAGTTGAGAGAGAAGCACAGACGGTTTATGGCTGGATCACGACACTGCAGTCGACTAATTCACCGGAGGAACTAGCTGAGATAAGTAAACAAAAAATGCGAGCAAAAGAAGCGTATGCGTCAAAGGTTGAAGGCGATTTGTTAGCAGTGAATGCGGTGATTGATGGCGACCAATGCTATTTAGTGGGGAATACGGACAGTGCAGAGACACGTCCTTCAGTGTTTGAGCTGCCGACAGGAAGCTATGCTTGTTTTGAATTGAGCTACACCGATCAAGTAGAGCTGGATCAATTGATCGGTCAAAGCTACGGCGAATTGATGCAGAATGACACCTATCAAATCGCTGGGAATTTCAATTTAGAAGAATACACAGGCGTCGGAAAAGTATCCTTCTATGCGCCAGTTAAGAAAAAGGCCGAATAATTTAAAAAGAATTTTGGAAGAAAAGTATACCTGCTGAGCGTCTATCGTTTAGCAGGTTTTTGTTTGATTTAACCTAAAAATAAGATTAAATCCCATATTTTTTTGAAGCAGAATTCTTTTTTTTAATAGTCAATCATATCGTCTGATTATATTAAAATTTTTGTTGAATTTAATTAAATGAGAGCGTATACTCGAGGTTATTGGGTGTTTGAAAAAAATCTTTTTTTAAATAAAAAAAGATAACGTTTGTTATCTTTTGCCACGCCCAATCATACAAATGCATTGAAATCAGGAGGGAAGAAGATGCGCAGGGAAAAAAATAGATGGCTGATCGCCTTATCAGGAGTAGCGATTCATCTGTCTATCGGTTCAGCATACGCGTGGAGTGTATTTAAGGAGCCGATCGGAGAGTTGACGGGTTGGGATAAATCGTCGATCTCTTTTGCATTTAGTTTAGCGATTTTCTGTTTAGGAACATCCGCAGCGTTTATGGGGAAATTTGTAGAAAAATTTGGCCCTAGAAAAACAGGAACGGTGGCATCCATTTTATTTGGATTAGGAATTGTCTCGACAGGTTTTGCCGTTTCAAGTCAGTCATTGCCAATGCTGTATCTGACGTACGGAATTATTGGCGGAATTGGTTTGGGGGCTGGATACGTCACCCCAGTGTCAACGATGATCCGCTGGTTCCCGGATAGAAAAGGACTGGCTACAGGCCTTGCCATTATGGGCTTTGGTTTTGCTTCCATGATTACCGGACCGATCGCCCAACAATTGATGGTGCATGTAGGTGTATCTAGAACCTTCTATATTTTAGGGATTGCTTATTTCTTAGTGATGTTTACAGCGTCGCGTTATTTGGAAAAACCGCCGGTTGGCTGGACGCCTGAGGGTTTTGAGGCCCCGAATCCAAAAGAAGAAGTAAAGGTTCAATACCGTGGTGTTCAATTGACCGCCAATCAAGCCATCAAGACGAAAACTTTTTGGTTATTGTGGTTTATGCTATTTCTAAATATTACTTGCGGGATCTCGCTTGTTTCAGAAGCTTCACCAATGGCGCAAGAAATTACCGGTATGACAGCTGGAATGGCGGCTACGATGGTGGGGGTCATGGGTGTTTTCAATGGTTGCGGCCGTCTGGTTTGGGCATTAATATCAGATGTTCTTGGTCGAAAAAATGTCTTTACGATTCTTTTTGTGATCGATATTGTGGTCTTATTGAGTCTCTCCGTGGTAAGCTCTCCATTGCTGTTTGCCGCATTGATTTGTTTGCTAATGACTTGCTATGGTGCAGGGTTCTCCATCGTTCCGGCTTATATCGGAGATGTCTTCGGTTCAAAGGAAGTAGGGGCGATTCACGGCTATATCTTAACTGCGTGGGCCGCGGCGGGAATGTTTGGACCGATCTTCTTAGGGAAGGTCACTGAAATGTTCCATTCTTATACGAATGTCTTGCGAATCTTTGCCGTGTTGGCATTGGTTGGCTTTACAACATCAATGATTATTCGTGCAGCTATCAAAGGACTAGCGGCATCAAGTAATGACGAAGCAAAAGCAGGATCAAGCTACGACAATACAAAACAAGCTTAAAAAATAAATGGAAAAGCGATTGAAATCAATAGGTTTCAATCGCTTTTTTGTATCAATAATTTCGTTTGATTTTTGTATCAATAAAGGAGCGGAAAGCATCAAACGTTTTGATTTTTTTGATTTCCTGGTAGCTTTGAGGAGAGTCGAATAATGAGATCAGCGCTTCGTAAATATCCGTGAACAAGCGGCGATCAATGTCGTTAATGGCTGCTAATAGAACGACATGCACCCTTTTTTCTCCCCACCGAATACCCTTTTCCGAGATGGCGACACTGATTACGGTTTGATGGGCATCCATATAAACGGAGTGGGGGATCGCGATCGCTTCAAAGGCTGTTGAAGAAGCATGTTCCCGTTCTAGGACATGGGTTCGAAATTCTGGTGGAACGATTGCCTCCTTCTCTAGCACGCAGCAAAGCTCATCGATTACCGCATCAGAAAAATCCGTCGTTAACTGGCTAGTGAAGAATTTTTCGTCAAAGTAATCCTCAAAGTTTTTCCTCAGAATACTTTTCTTCCGATCTAAACGAATGTCTCCAATTTCTGTAATCAGCATCAGTCGCTGCTCTTCATTAAAAATCGGCGACACCTCGATCACAATAAAATCTGTCGTTTCTGGTACAGGCAGTGTGGTGATCAACAGCTCGAAATCCAGCGCCTCAATTTCCGAAAATTTAGAGACAACGGTTTGAATGATTAAATCATTGCCAAAGTGATGATTCAACTTTTCATAGAGCTGTTCGTCTAAGTTCATATACTTAGGACAGAGGAGAACGGTACGAATTTTCGACAAATTTCGTTTTTGCCCCTCCAATTCCGAACCAATATGTAAAGCAATATAGGCGGTTTCGTCTTCACTGATGGTAATGTCGAATCGGCGGCTTAATCGTAAAGAGAGATAAACCGCGATATCGTAAACCATCGGGAAATCCTTCTTTAAGGAGTTCAGCATTGGGTTTTTCAGAGAAGTCTCTTGCTTGGCACGTGAAAAAAGGCCGCTGACATGTAAAGAAAAGGGAACGATGAAGTTTTCGCTCATTAAGTTGATCCCAAAGGTTTGGCGGACATCCTCTAAAACGTTCTCGACGGTTTGAGAGATTTCCTTTCCGACAATCTGCTCCAGCTCTTTTAAATTGTTGGAAGGAATGTAATTGGCATTTGCTTGAAAAATCATATGAATTTCTTCTTTTTCTAGGCGGTTCAGGGTCAAGTCAAACTCTGTTTCGATCTGACCGATCATCTTTGTCACCAGCTTGGCTTTGTCTTCTCGCAGCCAAGAGCTGAACCAATTACGGCTGACTAAGGAGTTATCGTTGCGAACAGATTCCAGCAGGATCAACAGATGCAGCATTAAGTTGACGAAGGAAAAGTCGTTCAGGTGATAATTTGATTCCTGCATAATCGAATGAATGATTCCAGAGAGCTTTTCAATATCCGCCTTATCAAAAGTAGCCTCTAAAATTTGTTTATCAATAAATTTATGAGGCACTTCTTCAAAAATAATATAGGAGATCAAGCGCCGCTTTTCCTTCTCCTCACCGATGATCTGAATCTCATCTTGCTTAAGCACAAATTTCACATGGTATTTCTCGTAGGCCTTGTTCATACGGGAAAGATCGGATTTTAAGGTGGAATAGCTGACAAATAATTCCTCTGACAAATCAAAAATATTGAGCCGCTGATTCTCCATCAAAATCCGTTTAATAATGAAAAAAGAACGTTCCTTGAAGGTTTGCGGTAAAGCGGTATCATTTTTTGGCTTATCTAATAATTTCTCGGCTTCCTCACGGATCACTTGATAGCCTGCGTTAGAGGAAGTGATCACAGGAGAGGCACCCAATTTGTTTAAATCATAAATATAATTTTTGATGGTACGTACAGAAAGGTTCATTTGTTCCGCCAGCATTCTTGAAGAGATAGGAGTATCTTGCTGCAGCAGTAGTTTTAGCAGATTTTCTTGCTTTTCTTTCATAGCCTCATCCCTCCATAGGTCGTTTTGTTTATTATAGCGTGAAAGTCTAGAAGAAAAAATAGAGAGTTGCACGACCTGCGTGCAAGAGTCTAGTTGAGAGAAATGTGAAAAATCGAAATAATAGAGAGGTAAAAGAGAACAGCACGTGCAGAAAAAACAACTTAGGAGGACTTTGTCATGGAAACGTTAAATATTTTATTATGTTGCGGTGCAGGAATGTCTAGTGGCTTTTTAGCTCAGAAAACGAGAAAGGCTGCGAAAAAACGCGGGATTTCCGGGTCAATCGATGCTCGGAGTGAAAGTGAAGTGGCTTCGTACTTAGATTCGATCGATATCTTGTTATTAGGTCCTCACTACGCTTCCTTTAAAGAAGAAATGGCTGAACAAGCATCCCCTCATAATGTGGTGGTGGATGTGATTCCACAGGATATTTACGGCATGCTTGATGGGGAAGGCTTGTTGGATTTTGCACTTAGTAAACTAGAAAAATAATGAGGAGGAACAAGGAAAATGAAAAAATTTATGGATTGGTTGGCGAATTCTTTTGCACCAAAGGCGAAGAAGCTGACTCAAAAGCCTTCTGTAGCTGGCTTATCAAGTGCCATGCAGAAATTGATTCCCTTCATTATGACGGGCTCAATTGTCTTCTTTTATAATGTTTTTCGTTCGTATATTCCGCAATTACCGGATTTGGGCAATATTTCAAATTATTCATTCGGAATGATCGGTTTGATCGCGGCTTTCATGGTGGCGAATCAATACATGGAGAAGTTTAAACATCCTAACTATGCCATTACAGCTGGAATCGTCTCTGTCTGTGTCTTGATGATGACGCTGCATCCGGTTGCCGCGAAAGAAGGAGTCTACGACATGGGACGCATAGGACCGACAGGAATTCTGATCGGTGTAATCGTTGGAGCGGTTGTCAGTGTCATCTTCCATTATTTCAGTAAATTGCATCTGCTGCAGCATTCGGAGCTGCCAGACTTTGTTGTAGAGTGGATCAATAATATCATCCCGATTTTCTTAAGCTTAGCCTTATGGTCAACCTTGATTTTTGCATTGAAGATCGATGTTTTCGAAGTAATCATCAATTTGTTTGAGCCGATTCAAAGTTTCGGGCAGTCATTGCCTGGGTTGATCTTACTTGTGTTGATTCCGGCCTTCTTTTATTCAATGGGCATCTCAACCTGGTTATGGTCTGCAATTCAAAATCCGATTTTTATCGCTGGCATTGCGGCGAATGCCTTAGCAATGAAGAATGGCGATGTGGGAATGAATATCGTAACAAATGAAACCGTTTATAGTTTAGGGCTGATCATGATGGGCGGAACGGGAGCTACCTTAACATTGAATTTGTTAATGTGCTTTTCAAAAGCCAAGAAGCTGAAAACTTTAGGACGTATTTGTATAGGTCCTTCACTTTTTAATATCAATGAACCAATCGTCTTTAGTACGCCAGTGGTGATGAATCCGATCTTGATGATGCCGATGTGGATCAATTCGATTACAGGAAGCTGTGTTGTTTGGTTCGCTATGCGAGGCGGGCTATTGAATATTCCGCAGGATTTGATGCAGGTTGCTCAGATTCCAGCACCGATTTCCAGTGTGATGATCTTGCAGGATTTCCGAGCGATTCTTTGGTATGTTCTTTTGTTCGCGATGTATCTGCTTACGTGGTACCCGTTCTTCAAGGTCTACGAAAAGGAAGTTCTCGCAGAGGAGCATCAACAAGAAAAAGTGAACGAACCGATGACTGCTCCGGCAGAAGCGGTGTAAGAAAGACTCGTTTTCCTGTCATGTGGTCGTGACGGGAAAACGTCCTAAAAAAGAAAAGGTGGAATTTTATTATGATGGATGAAAAAGATTTGTTAGAGGAAGAAGAAAATGAATTGATTCCTGTTGCGATGCAGATTATTATCCATGCTGGAAATGGTCGCACCAAAGCACAAGAAGCGATCAAATTTGCAAAGGAACAGAATTTTGAAGGTGCCAGAGAGGCCTTAAAAGAAGCAAAAGACAACATTGTTTTGGCACACCGTTCACAGACAGAAGTGATCCAAAATGAAGCTGCAGGCAAGTGCTATGCACCAAGTTTGCTGTTTACTCATGCACAGGATCATTTAATGACGATTACCAGCGAGGTCAATATGACCAAGGATTTAGTTGATTTGTTTGAATTAGTGATGACGAAATAGGAGAAGGGTGTATGAAAAAAAGAATAATTGGTGTGTTGTCTCTATTGACCATCCTGTTGGTAAATTTCAATGTAGTAACAGGGGAGGCGGCAAAAGAAACGAAACCGACTAAAGAAACAACCATCTATGTAGTCAGACACGGAAAAACTTGGTTCAATACTCAAAATCAAGTCCAAGGATTTTGTGACAGTTTGCTAACAGAAGAAGGCGAAGCGCAGGCCAAGTTAGTTGGAGAAGGGTTAAAAAATATTAAATTTACCGGTGCTTATTCCAGTGATTTAGGTCGGCAGCGCAAAACCGCTCAGCTGATATTAGCTCAAAATACCAACAAGGTACCGCAGATCATTGAGAATAAAGGATTCAGGGAGAAAAATTTTGGCGGCTTCGAAGGGCAATCCAATGATGCGATGAATCTGGCGGTTGCGAAAGCTTTGAATTTAGACTATCCCGAAGGCAGTGATGAGCTATGGGATTTCTTGAAGGAGCAGTTAACTGAAGAAGAACTAGCGAATAAAGTAGCCGAAGTTGATCCGACAAAAACCGCTGAGACTTATGATCAGATGAAACAACGGGTGGAAAAAGCGATGCCGCAGGTAATGAAGAAGGTCGCGAAAAAAGGCGGCAATGTCCTGATCGTTTCCTCGGGTGGGATCATCCCGATTTTATTGGAAAGTGTCGCGCCAGGAGAATATCAAGGTGAAAAAATTGCGAATTGCAGTGTGACAACTTTGACCTATAAAGATGGGAAATACACTGTTAAAAAGATTGGTGATACCAGCTTCGTCGATCAAAAAGAATAATCAATGTGAAACCTGAAGCAGTCCGTTATTGACTCATCCTTCAGTTTTAATAATAAAGAAAAGATGAGGAGAGAAAACACATGAACAATGCATTTCCAAAAGACTTCCTATGGGGAGCATCCACCAGCGCGTATCAGGTCGAAGGCGCGGCACAAGAAGATGGGAAAGGCTTATCTCAGCAAGATGTCGTAAACAGTGAACGTCGCGAAAAATTCGGCTTTGCGGATGCCAGTGTGGCGAGTGATCACTACCATATGTACAAGGAAGATATTGCTTTATTCAAAGAAATGGGCTTTACTAGCTATCGCTTCTCGATTGCCTGGTCTCGAATTTTTCCAGATGGCGATGGCGAAGTGAATGAAGCGGGTGTCCAATTTTACCGGGACTTAATCAACGAATTGAAAGCAAACGGCATCGAACCAATCCCGACTTTGTATCATTATGACTTGCCTTGGCCATTGGTAGAGCGATACGGCGGCTGGCTGTCTCGTAAAGTTGTCGATGACTTTGCACGATTTGCGAAATATGTCATCAACGAGTTCAAAGATGATATCAAGTATTGGATTACTATTAATGAACAAAGTATCATCGTGCAGTATTGGACACAAAAATGCTATATTCTGCCAGAATATCAAGACAACAATCAATTGCGCTATCAGATCAATCATCATATGAACTTAGCACAGGCGCTTGCGTGCAAATATGTTCATGAGGTGGGAGGCTTAGCTGGTCCAGCTTTGGGTTATGCCCCTGTCTATGCTCGTACTTGTAAACCAGAGGATCAAATCGCGGCGTTGAACGCCAATGATCTGCGGAACACGTATTACTTGGATGTCTACTTCCGCGGCTACTACAATGTGGCAGCGTTGACTTACTTGCAGCAGCATGGCTTGGCGCCAGAGATGGAGGAAGGCGATGAGCAATTATTTGCTGAAAATTTGTCCGATTTCTTCGCGATTAACTACTATGACAGTCAATGTGCCCATGCTTGTCCAGAGGATATCACTGAGCACAGCTGGTCTGGTTATAATTTAACGGGTAAAAAAGGCGACATGTCCGGCTTTGAGACTCATCCTGGTTTTTATCAAATGTGTCCTAATCCAGAATTGAAGACGACTGACTGGGATTGGGCGATTGATCCTATTGGTTTGGAATATGTCTATCGTGATCTTTATACACGTTACCGCGTACCATTCATGATCACAGAAAACGGTTTAGGCGCCTACGATGAGCTGACACCAGATGGCAAAGTTCATGACGATTACCGTATCGACTACTTCCGTGAGCATATCCAAGCAACGAAACGTGCGATGGATCTCGGGGTTGAGGTTGTTGGATACATGCCGTGGTCAGCCCTTGATCTGCTGTCTACCAGCAATGGATACAAAAAGCGTTACGGCTTGATCTATGTTGATTGAACAGATGACGATGTGAAAGAGTGCAAGCGAATCAGAAAAGACTCGTTTTATTGGTACAAAGAGGTCATCGCCTCAAACGGAACGAAATTGGATTGATGAAGATGCTTTTACGAAATGTAATCTCTGTTCTGGGTTCTTCCCTCGTCGGTGTGGGTGTCGGGCTTTGTGTAGCGACGGGATTGGGGGCGGATGCCTTGGGTGTTTTGTGGGAAGGAATCGCCAAGCATTTGCCGATTACCGTCGGACAAGCTTCATTATTAGTCACTTGTACCTGTCTGATTATCGTCGCTTTGCTGGATAAAAAGGAGTTAGGTCTCGCGACCATTTTAAATCCCATCGCTACAAGTATTTTTACCGACGTGATTATCAATCAGATATCGCTGAATGTCGGAACAGGGGGAAAAGTGCTGATCGTTATCGTCGGGATTTCCTTTATCGGGATCGGTTCTGGAATTGCTGCGGCGACCAACGCGGGAAAAGAAGGGTACATTGCCCTTAGCTTTGCTTTAAGTAAACGACTGACGTTTGATCTAGCAAAGGTTCGGATGGGTCTTGACCTGATCTGCTTTGTGACAGGTATGATTTTAGGGGGGAAATTTATGATTGGGCCAATTATTGGTGTAATAATGATCGGTCCATTACTGAAAGCTACGAGTCAGTATTGTGGAAACAAGATGCAGCCGTTATTAGGTTGAATAGTAAAAGAGGAAACGGTTGATGTTATGTTCAATCGTTTTTCTTTTGTTCAAATAATAGTTGACCACTCAACTATTATTTGATAAATTAGTTGAGTGGTCAACTAATTTATTTTGAAAGTGGATGAGTCCTATGAAACGAAGTGTTGGACGTTTGATCTCGATTTTGTATCGAAAAAATCAAATTTATTTAAATGCGGCGATGAAGCCGTTAAACATTACAACCGCGGAACAGCCGATCTTGATGTATCTCTATCGACATGACGCGGTCACGCAGGAGGAAATCAGCGCCTATCTTCAAGTAGACAAGGCATTGACGACTCGAACCGTACAGTCTCTATTAGAAAAGGGCCTGGTTACGAAGGAAAAAGATGAAAAGGACAAACGCTGCAATAAGATCTCTTTAACTCAAAAAGGCTTGGATATGCGAGAAGCAATGATAGAGAAATTCTCCGGCTGGAACAAGATCGTGCTAGAGGGGATGGACGAAGCAAAGCAAGAGCTGCTTTTTGAGTTGTTGGAGGAAATGGTTGAAAAAACCGAGCAGCATGATTTAAAAGGAGGGTAAAAAATGGAGGCGGCAAATCCATTAGGAACTGAAAAAGTTTCAAAATTATTATGGCAATTCTCGATTCCAGCAATTATTGGTATGGTGGTTAACGCGTTGTATAACGTGGTGGATCGAATTTATATCGGACATGCTCCTGGGCTGGGGGCAAATGGTTTAGCAGGGATCACGATTGGTTTTCCGATCATGATCATTTTACTGTCGATTGGTATTTTGTTTGGAGTAGGCGGTGCGACACTTTTCTCCATGAAGCTGGGAGAAGGAAAAACGAAGGAAGCTGAGCTGGCACTGGGGAATGCTTTTTCACTGTTGATTATTAGCGGTCTTTTATTTATGCTGCTGGGGCATATTTTCCTATCACCGGTGTTGTCCGCATTTGGCGCTAGTGAAAAGATTTTACCGTTTGCCATGAGTTATATGCGGATCATCTTTTCTGGGGCGGTGTTCCAAATCGTCAGTATTGGTTTGAATAACTTTTTACGAGCAGATGGGCAACCAAAGTTAGCGATGATCACGATGTTCATGGGAGCTGGCGTAAATATCATTCTTGATCCAGTCTTCATCTACGTGTTGGATATGGGAATGGCCGGGGCGGCTCTAGCAACGATTTTGTCTCAATTTATTTCAATGGTTTGGATTTTGTCGTATTTCTTAAGTAAGCGAAGCCATCATCAGATTCAAGTAAAAAACATGCCGATCAAGCTTTCGATTGCCACAAGGATCACGGCGTTGGGAATGCCGAATTTTCTTTTACAGTTGGGGAACAGTGTGTTGAATGTCGTGCTGAATATGACGCTTTTAAGCTATGGAGGCGATATTGCGGTATCCGGTATGGGAATCGTAAATAGTATTCAAACGATTTTATTGATGCCGATCACGGGATTGGTCCAAGGGGCTCAGCCGATCGTCAGCTTTAACTTTGGTGCGAAGAAATTTCAACGTGTAAGAGAAACTCAAAAGTATGCGATTACGATCGCGACGATCATTGTTTTACTAGGCTGGTTAGCGACTCGATTCATGCCAGAACAATTGGTGCGTTTATTTAATAATGAGCCGGAATTACTCGCCTTTGGCGCGAAAGCTCTTCAAACATGGTTTCTATTCTTACCTGTTATTGGTTTTCAAATCGTTGCGTCGAATTTCTTCCAAGCGACGGGACGGACGCGTTCAGCTATTTTCTTAACCTTGACGCGTCAAATCATCTTATTGATTCCGGCGATTTTGCTGTTCTCTCAAACTTGGGGAATGGATGGGCTGCTTCATGCGGCGCCTTTCGCTGATGCATGTGCAGCTCTTTTGACGGGTGTCTTCTATATCGGCGGAATCAAACGATTAGCCAGAGAAGAATCCAATTTAAAAGAGTTAAATTACGAAGCAGAATAAGCAACGAAGGGTGTGCCGATTACTTTTGGCACACCTTTTTGTTTACAAAGATAAGGGTTGCGTCGAATTTAGCCTATATTTTTATCAAAAGAAAGGACTATAATTAAGTCGGAGGATCGTAGGTAGAAAACAGGAGGGAAAACAATGTTAGTGGTGAACGCGATTGAAAGAGCACATGTTGACTCGATTCCCTTGTTATTCGGCGCTGTGGGGCTCGGTGTTTTACTGATCAGTCTGCAACCCTATACGGGTGGTATCGGTTATCGGGGGATTGCTTTTCTCTGCTATGGGAAACGCATCTGGCAATTTTCCAATCGCTTGTTTGGCAGCTTATTTTTCACTGCATCGATGATTCTGTATTTGTGGTTCAAATTTGGCGAACCTTCTGCCAGTAACAAGGTAATTTGCGTCTTCGTTGCATGCGTACTTTGTATCCTCGTTAGCGACGGTGTGACGTTATATCTCAAAAAATGTGATTGACAAAAAGAAAAAAACGTTTTAAAATAGTTAGCATGGTAACTATCTAAGGAGAGAATTGTATGAATGAGCCAGAAACGATTGGTTTTGAGGTTAGAGAATTATCCCTTTTGATTGCTCGACATATTGAAAAAATGAGTGACGGCGGCCATATTAGAGGACCGCAGGGATTTGCTTTAGGCTATTTAGTCAATAATCGCGACAAGGAAATTTATCAGAAAGATTTAGAAGAGCGGCTATCAATTCGAAAACCTACGGCCAGTAATTTAGTAGACCGGATGATTAAGAATGGTTTTTTGACGACAGCGCCTTCGCAAAAGGATAAACGACTGAAGCAACTGATCGTCACGGAAAAAGCCATTCAAACGACGATTGAGATAGAAAAGCACATTGAAGAGGTCGAAAATATTTTGAAGCAGGATGTTTCAGAAGAAGAAATTACACAATTTTTCGCCACAATGCAAAAGTTCAAAAAAAATATTCAGCAATAATCTGGTTGCTTTAGCGATCAGATTTCTATTTCCACTAATAGTTAGCATGCTAATTACAAGTTTTTTTACTGGAATTTATACAACAAGCAAGGAGGTCTCTTATGATACAACTAATAAAACGAACCAACGCAAAAGAACGATTGCTGGTATTAGCCAGTGTACTATTTATCGTCGGACAAGTCTGGATGGATTTGAAGGTCCCGGATTATATGTCGCAAATCACCACCTTATTGCAAACGCCTAACACCGCCATCAGTGAAATTTTGAAACCGGGCGGCTGGATGATTTTACTTTCTCTAATGAGCTTTGTTTTTTCTTCTATTGTCGGTTTATTCGCCGCGAAGCTAGCCGCGAGCTTAACTTGCCGCCTACGTCAAGAGATGTTTGGACAAGTAATGGATTATTCCACGTATGAGATTCAGCAATTCTCGATCCCCAGTTTAACGACTCGGACAACCAATGATTTAACGCAAATTCAACAGGTAGTCGCGATGGGGCTGCAAGTAATGATCAAAGGACCTATCACGGCGGTCTGGGCGGTATTGAAAATTGCCGGAAAAAATTGGCAGTGGACCACTACGACAGGAGTTGCTGTTTTGATCCTATTGATTATGCTATCGATCGTTTTGACACTAGTGCAGCCGCGCTTTGCAAAAGTGCAGCAATTAACCGATAAAGTTAACAGTATTACACGGGAAAATCTAACGGGTCTGCGAGTGGTCCGAGCATATAACGCAGAAGACTATCAAGAAGAGAAATTCGAGAAGGCCAATCAAGATCTCACAGCAACGAATTTATTCGCGGGTCGCGTAATGGCATTGCTGAGTCCGGGAATGAGCCTGATTTCAGGCGGACTGACACTAGCGGTCTATTGGATCGGTGCTTACATGATTCAACAAGCGCAAGGGGGACTAAAGCTTTCCTTGTTCAGTGATATGATCGTCTTTTCTTCTTATGCGATGCAGGTAGTAATGAGCTTTGTTTTAATGTCGATGATTTTTATGATCTTACCTCGAGCGACCGTATCCGCTAGACGGATCAACGAAGTTTTAACGAAAGAATCCTCCGTTGAATTTCCAACGGAAGGCGAGAAAACACAACCGGAGATCAAAGGAACCGTAGAATTCGATCATGTATCATTCAGCTATCCGGATGCTTCTGAACCTGTGATTCATGACATCAGCTTTAAGGCCGATCAGGGGGATACAGTTGCCTTTATCGGTTCGACCGGCAGCGGAAAAAGTACAATCCTGAATTTGATTCCTCGCTTTTATGAAACAACCGAAGGAAATATTTCAATTGATGGACAGCCGATCAATACGTATAGTCACGTGAATTTAAATGATATTGTCGGCTACATTCCCCAAAAGCCAATTTTATTTAGCGGAACGATCCAGTCGAATCTTGATTTTGGAACCAGCGGTAATCAGCCGCTGAATGAAGAAAAAATGCAGGAAGCCTTGTCCATTGCACAGGCTAGTGAATTTGTGAATGAAAAAGAGGGCAAGCTGAAGAGTCCGGTCGCTCAAAACGGCAGCAATTTCTCCGGTGGACAGAAGCAGCGTCTAGCAATTGCTCGTGTGATCGCAAGACAGCCAGAAATTCTATTATTCGATGATTCCTTTTCTGCGCTAGATTACAAAACGGATAAAAAATTACGACAGGTACTAAAAGAAAAATTAGCTGATACGACAAAACTGATTGTTGCTCAACGAATCAGTACGATCATGGATGCGGATCAGATCCTTGTTTTGGATGAAGGACGAATCGTCGGACAAGGAACCCACGACGAATTATTGGCGACCAACTCCGTCTATCAAGAGATTGCGTATTCACAGCTGTCGAAGGAGGAATTAGTTAATGGATAATACATTGGAAAATATTCAAACACAACCAAAGGCACATCCTTTGCGCAAAAATATTTTAAACGCGTTGAATCAATACAAATGGCCGCTGATTTTAGCGATCATCTTTGCAACGATCGGGAGTATCACACAAATCGTCGGACCGAATCGATTAAGTGAAATTACAGATTTGATTACTCAAGGCCTGCGAGGATCGATCAATCTCACACAAATCAGCCACATTGGCTTAAGTTTAGTTCTATTATATGTAATCGGTGCGGTTCTCTCTTATTTTCAAGGCTTCATCGTAGCGACAGTAACACAACGCTTTTCAAAACAAATGCGTCGTCAGATATCGGAAAAGATTAATGCTGTGCCGTTGAATTATTTTGATTCTCACAGTCAGGGGGATACCTTGAGTCGTGTGACCAATGACCTAGATACAGTGAGCCAATCCTTGAATCAAAGCTTGAGCTCCTTGTTTCCATCAATCACGCTTTTTATCGGTTGTCTGATCATGATGTTTCGAACAAATCTTATATTAACAATCACCTCAGTCATTTCTGTTCTATTAGGCTTTTTATTCATGGCGGTCATTATGGCTAAATCCCAAGTCCATTTTAATCAGCAACAGGAAAAGCTTGCGAATATCAGCGGCTTTGCTGAAGAGGCGTATTCTGGACAACAGGTCATTAATGCATACAGTGCCGCAGAGGATATGAAGACTGAGTTTGGTGAGATGAATCAGGATTTTTATGGCAGTGTGTGGAAGGCACAATTCTTATCTGGGATCATGCAGCCGTTAATGGGCTTTATCGGAAATTTTGGGTATGTTGCAGTCTGCGTAGTTGGCGCTGTTTTAGCTCTGAGAGGCGACATCACTCTTGGAGTGATCGTCGCGTTTACTGTCTATATCCGCTTGTTTTCACAGCCGCTATCACAGTTGGCGCAAGCTTTTTCGAATCTGCAGTCGGCGGCAGCGGCAATGAATCGTGTGTTTGAATTTTTAGCCGAAGAGGAATTGGCTGATGAATCAGAAAAAATAACCAAATTACGGAAGCCGGAAGGCAATATTCGCTTCGAGAATGTCAGCTTTGGCTATGAAAAAGAACGAACGATCATTCATCATTTCAGTGTCGAAGCGAAGGCGGGTCAAAAAATCGCGATTGTTGGTCCAACTGGAGCAGGGAAGACAACGATCGTTAATCTGCTGATGCGCTTTTACGAAACCAATCATGGAGAGATTATAATTGATGGTGTGTCCACAAAGGATATGACGCGAGAAGAGGTCCACGACCAATTTTGTATGGTATTGCAGGATACTTGGCTATTTGAAGGAACGATCAAAGAAAATCTGATTTACAATCAGCAGCATGTTACCGACGAAGCGGTGGTAAAGGCGTGTAAAGCAGTAGGGATTGATCACTTTATCCGAACACTGCCGAAGGGCTATGATACTTATCTAGATGATAGTGTGAGCTTATCTGTTGGACAAAAACAATTATTGACGATTGCTCGTGCGATCATAAAAGACGCACCGATGCTGATTCTAGATGAGGCCACTAGTTCTGTGGATACCCGAACAGAGGAGTTGATTCAAGCAGCGATGGATCAATTAATGAATAATCGAACTTCCTTCGTCATCGCTCATCGACTATCCACCATTCGAAATGCGGATCTGATTTTAGTCATGAAAGAAGGAAACATTATCGAGCAAGGGAACCATGAAGAGCTGATGGATGAACAAGGCTTTTACGCTGACCTATACAATAGTCAGTTTGAGAAAGAACAGCTTGTTTAATAATTGAAAAAAAGGTACTGGGAATCCTCGGATTCTTAGTACCTTTTTTTGCAGTACTCAGGGCAAAAGACAGCATTAAATAGAATGATTACAGGGAAATTAGTTAGAAAAAGGGTTTACACAGATTAAAAACAGAAATACCTATTACAGATAATCAGAAAACGTTATTTTTTATTCAAAAAAAGAGTATTCATATCTTTATTTATAGTATGGACAAGAAAATAAAATACCACTATTCTTTTGCTTAAAAAAACAATGATAAAAGAATAAATAAAACGGATAAGCAATTCATTTAAATATATAGCTTGTTGAAAAATAAATAAATATTTTGATTGAGGAATAAATAGCTATTTTTATAGTTATTTCAAGTCATTTGTAGCGTGTTGAAACGCTGGTTTCATGGTGATATTATCATTTTGTAGAGGAGCAGATTCGCTTAAAAATAGTCAGTCAATCAATTAATTGATAATTTCTATTTAGAGAATTTTAATTGTGATAGTCAAAAAAAACTGTATAAAATAACGTAATTTAAATAACTTTAAAATGGATGTTGGCCTTTTTGTAAATTAGAGGGATGTTTTTTATAAAAGTGTTGAATATAGAATGACTGTTACATAAAAAAGCACAGGATGGGAATGAGAGGGAACGGGGGACGAATCATGAAATGGAAGAGAACAAGGTTGTTGGTAGTATTGTTGGTGTTTCTTTCAATGCTTACAGATGTTTTGAAATGTGGCAAATTAGTGTCTGCAAGTACAGATACAGTGGTTTTAGTTGATAATGATATTGTCAAACTGACCTATGAGGCGGAAAAAGAGAAGGGACGCACGATTTTTCGTGTGAAAACAGAATCAAAAGGAACAGAGCTGCAACGTTTGAAGCTTCAATTCTTGGTTAATCATAAAGCAGTTGATTACCCTAAGATCAATGGAATGACAGAAACGGAAGGCTGGTTGATCGAAGAAGAATTTGAGAAACAATCCAAACAGGAAATTGTTCTTTATTTACCGAAAAACGAAATAGAAGGTCAACTATATGCCCAAGTTGATCGCAAAGAGGACATGGGGATTAATGAGAATGTTTGGAGCAACAAGGAACCCTACATACTGAAAGGCAAGGAAGAAAAAACAACTTCTTCTGTGTCTGAAAAAAAAGAGTCTAAAAACACAGAAACAAATTCTTCGAAAGAGGGAAAGCAAGAGCCGGAAGATGCGTTGAATACATTGCAAGCAGGGCCTCCATTAACTAGATTAGCCGCTAGTCGTGCGAATGCGGCTCTGTATGAGACAAAAACAACAGAATATACGGATAATCAAACAGAAGGAAGATACCCAACGCCGAACTGGAGACCAGTCGGGCAAGACAATGTTCTCAATCATCAAGGTGGTTTGAGCGGCTCTAGTGGCTGGGATGGGGTAACAAGTTGGGACACTTCGAATGATGATCATTCAAAATCGTACATTCATTATGGCGATCCAGACAATGCGAATATTTCGATGCGAAAGTACGCGCAGGAAACGGAAAATGAAAATGAATTCAAAGTACGCCTGAATGTAAAAGGAAACACGACATACAATCCAGGTGTAGATGTCGTGTTCTTGTTAGATAATTCAGCTTCGATGCTCCGACGTTTAAGTAGTACAGGAAATAGTATAAAAAATGATTCTGTTTCGGCTTTGGATAAAATAGTAACCGAATTAGCTAAAGCGGCGAAACCATCAGAAAATAATATTAGAGTGGGAGCCCATGTGTTCAATTGCTATACACCCGCTTATTTAAGCAGCACTGGGACCTTCCCATTATCAAATAATCCCGATGATTGGCAGAGAATGAAAAATGGGTATGCCAGTTTACGCGCGGATGGAGCTACTTTTACTCAAAGAGGATTGTTCCACGCAAGAGATCTATTTGATGATGCTCCGCAATTAGAAATGAATCGGCATAAATTATTATTCATTTTAACAGACGGCGCCCCTAATAGAAGCTATTATCCACAAACGGGAGTAATAAACAATGATCTTTATTACGATAAAGTCTATACAAGCAACTATTTTGAAACAGGGGTAAAGCCTAATTACAAGATAGGAAGTCACATAAATTCTAGGGGAGATACAACGAAGTTTGATGCATCTTATGCACTCTATGGGTTAAATGGTAGAGTGTCAATCAATAGCCATTTAACAATTGCGAACTCTTCTGCAGCTGACTTAAAAAATAGCGGTATTGAAATCCATTCGTTGGCTTTAGGAATATATCCCGATAGAGAACTAGGGGAACAGCATACACAGGCGGAATTGATTAAAGGGTTATACAAAATGGCGTCAAAAAAGGCCAATGCGAATCCTTCGTCTGACACAGCAGCGGACTATCATTTCTATCATATGGAGCAAACCGATCAGATGACGGAGTATTTCAAAAAGTGGTATCAAACGATTATTCGGACGGTTGATAAAGGTGTGATCCAAGACCCGCTAGGAGATATGGTAGAACTAGTGGGTGAGCCAATAATTCGGCAAGTAAGTAATGGTGCGGAAGCTATTGCTTCCAGTGACATGGCGATAGTATCTCCTTCAGCGGACAGGAAACAAATCAATGTGACGAATATCAATTTGACAGCTAAGTAAGAAATCGAAGTAGAATACAAAGTTCGCTTGAAGACAGAAGCAGATGGCTTTATCCCAGGTAAGTGGTATCCTGCAAACAAAAAGACGGTCTTGCTTCCTACCCCGGAGCGAACGGTTGATGAATTAGATTTTGGGGTTCCGTCTGTTCGAGCGGTGGAGGATGATTTTGCAATCCAAGCAAAAAAGCAATGGTCGAATGATGACGATAACAAATGGAACACAAGAAAGACTATTGATATCGTATTGGAAAAGAAAAAAGCAGATAATTCATGGGAAAAAATTCAAGAAAAAACTTTGACAGAAACCAATGGCTGGGAAACAACTTTTGATGTAGTGGCGAGGGAAGGAACCTACCGAGTGAGAGAGAAGACTCGAATCACCGGATATGATGAACCTACCTATAGTCATTCGACATTTACGTACAGCTCTATCGGAAATGATAAGACTGTGACGGTTACAAATAAGCTGCTAAAACGAGACTTTAGTTTTAAGAAAGTCAAAGAAGATGGAACCACAACGTTTTCAGGAACAGATTTGCCAAAATTTAAGGTCTATCACAAAGAAAGTAAGGAAGTGATTGCAGAAAATCTTGAACCCAATAGTTCCGGAGAGGTAAAAGTCCAAGGCTTGCCAATCGGTGAATACGTTGTAGAAGAAACAAGCGTTCCAGACGGGTACAAAAAAATGGCGGATTTTACAATTGAAGTGACTGAGTACATGAATTCTCCGATTCTAGAGACGACAGTTGATGGAAAAACAAGCCATACAGTATCCAATAAGCTAATAGCGGATTTCATAATTCCTGTAAAGAAACAATGGTCTGACCGTCGTGGAGAAACAGAGAATTTTTGGAAGATGCGAGAAGCTGTTACAGCAATTTTGCAAAGAAAAGATGGCGATTCATGGAATGACCTTCATCGAATCACTTTAACTTCAGCAACTTCTTGGAAAGGAACATTTCCGGCTGTTGAAGGAGGTAGCGGGATTCAATATCGTGTCATTGAAAAAATTGGGAATAACGACAAGGTTGCCGGTTATGGTGAACCTGTTTATAGTCAAACAGCCTTTACTTCCGAGAACCTTCAAGCGGAAGAAATCGTGATGACTAACAAGCTGTTGACAACAGATTACAGCTTCAAAAAAGTTGGAGATGATGGAAGAACCCCAATTACGGGAAATGAAAGTGAACGACCAAAATTCACGGTCACACATGTTGGAAAAAACATTGAAGTAATGAAAGATGTTGTCGCTACAACAGATGGTACCGTGACATTTACTGGTCTGCCGATCGGAACGTATCGAGTGGAGGAAACATTCGTTCCGGTAGGATATAAAGCTGCAGCTGACTTTTTGATCGAAGTCACCGAAAAAGCAGACGGGGCTGGACTTGTGGCTAGAGTGGACGGTAATGAAGGCAGTGTTACTGTTGTTAACAGGTTAAATGATTTTGAGTTGATTATTGACAAGCTGGATGATCAGAATCATTCTCTTGAAGGAGCGACCTTTAAGCTAGTAGGAGCAGGAACGAACTATGAGAAGACTCTTTCTACAGGGGCACGCTTTCTATTTACTGGACTAAAACCAGGAACTTATTTTCTGGAAGAAGTTACGCCGCCTACTAGTTATCAGGGATTGAAAGACCGAATATTGATCGATATTATGGGAAATGGCGTCGTGATAGTCGGAAAAGATCCATTACTCACATCCGTTGCCAGTGAACTTGGTGTTTCTGGAAATACGATCCACTTGAAAATCAAAAATACACCGATTGCAGGCAATTTGCCATTTACAGGAAGCTTTGGCACAGGCAGGACCTCTTTGTTAGCGATGTGCTTCATTATAGGTGGGATTATTTTAGGCATCGTCTATATTCTATTTACTAGAAAGAATGACGCATTCCGTAAGTAAATTATAAGAGAAGCAGTAGGCTCATTAGGTAGGAGGGCTACTGCTTCTTTTTATTGTAGTTGGTCACATAGTTTTCTAAAATTTGATGGATCTTTGTGATATCGGAAACCGCAAGTTGCGGCCGGAAGGTATACAAAGGAATCCCTTTATACTGACTACCTTCAACGTCTTGAATGACAGAAGAGAGAATAATGTCATAATGTTCCTCGGCTGATTGATCAATTTCAATGAAAGAAATAAATCGGATGTTATAAAAATTTTTGAATATCTGTTCCAACTTTTGAGCCAATATATATTCCAATGCCATCGTCAAATTGGTATCAATTTTGACTACGATTTTAGGTTCAAATTTAGTAAAAATATTGATAGCTGAGAAAGCCTCGCAATACCTAGGCAAAAGAAAAGCTTCATTTTCAAGAATGGGTGAAGAAGATTGTTGCTTCATCTTTTGAAGAATCCCGCGCATGTATTCAAAAAGGTGGGGATAATTCTTTTGATAGAAAAAAGAAAGGTCATAGCCTGAAGCAACAGTAATGAAGCTTTCAAAAAACATCGAATGTAAGTGAGCAGATAGTATCAATGCATGACAGAAATTCAAGTTTAATTGCGTTTCTACCGGAGTATACATGATATCTGTAAGTTGTATAAATAGTGTATATAGCTCATAAATACTTGTATTAAACTGCTGATGTATAAGAAGTGCTTCTCGCAACTTGTTATCCTGCATATAAAATTGGACGCGACATTGAAAGAGCAAGCCAGTAAACTCTACTTCATCATCTGTTACATGAAAGCTTTGTTGAAATTCTTGATAAAAAGAAGAACGGGGAAAGAGTAATTGATGATTGATTTCTCTGATATAGTCAGGCAATGCTTCAGCTGGTATAGGGTATTTGTTATGGAAACGGGTGACGTTTAGAGCAAAAAAGTAAGAGAACTCTTGGATCAATGCATTTTTTTGAGCCAATTTGTAATTTTCAAGCGCTAGCTTTACAAGAGGCAAAATTTTTCTTTGATCAATGGCAGGGAACGGCCAAGAAACTCCTGTATAAAATCTCCAGAAAAAGCGGTATCCAAAATAGCGGATCGTCATCTCTTTTCCCACCATTATTAATCGCCCTCTATTATGCTTTAGCGAGAGACCATAGGATGAGACGTAGTGATTGATCGCCGCTATCTTTCTTCTTAACGTACTTTCACTAATATAATAATTATCAAGAATGTTTCTCGTATCTACATCGTGATTAAGGAATAAATTTCTCAGCAATGAAAAATTCATAGATTGATTCAAAATAAATAGCGCCAATTTTTTATAATCAAGCTCATTCCCATTGAAGGAGTATCCCTTCCCTTTAAAAAAATCAATTTCAGCCTCTCCATCTTCTACGATATGAAATTGTGCCAGGTCTTCTTGTAAATCCTCCATATATTTGACGACATTCTTTTCACCAGTTCCAAGTTTTATCGCCAATGTCGAGATTCGTACCCCAGCTTCGGCTTCATAGAGAACGTCTAACAATTCAAGTTTTGTTTTTATATGGGTTTCGAACAGTTCGTAATCCAAAATCAGCCACCTCTTTTCAAGAAGAGTATATCATCCGTACGATAAAAACCAGAAACAAACGATCATTCTGCTCAAAATTGACGACTTTATCCTGCCAGAATAGAAAAAAAAGCGGATCTTGGTTTGCTATACTTTTGCTAGAAAAAAAGCCTACTTTTCTTATTAGATTACCTAACAAGAAAAATAGGTGATTTGATTATATTAAAAGCAAAACATTTATTTTCAACTTAACGATAAATAAAAATAAGCTGAAAGTCAAAATCAAAATGTTGTTTTTATAGTTAAAAAAATGAATTGTTTCTGTGTATAACGGGATATTAAGAAAAGAGGCCTTTTAAATAAGCAGAAAACCTTAATAGGACGCCTTTAAATTAGTAAAAAAATAAGCCGTCAAAATCTCCGTCAGAAAGGAGCCTGAGCAATGCCTCGTAAAGGTGAAAATATTTATAAACGAAAAGATGGTCGCTGGGAAGGTCGTTTCATCAAAAATCGCGACGCGAATAATAAAATTTCCTACGGATACCTCTATGGAAAAACCTATAAAGATGTGAAAGAACGACTATTAGTTGTAAAGGCTAAACACTTAGAAAAGACATTGATCAAAAGTGAGAAAAGCTATGAGCGGTTAGATAGTTGGATACGCGAATGCATGACAACCAAAATAAAAAAGGAGGTCAAGCCCTCCACCTATTACAACTACTCTCGACTTTTAAAAAATCATGTATTTCCAGCGATCGGGTCCATAAAAATGAAGGACCTAACGCAGAAAAACGTTCAAACTGTAATTGAAATGTTGCGTGAAAAGCAGCTGGCTGTAGGTACTGTTCATTTGATTTATACGATTCTGAATAGCCTGTTGAAAATCGCTGTCCAAGAAGGCTGTTTATCCGAGAATCCTTGTCACTATGTTCTATTGCCAAAGAAACCCAATAAACGGGTGCATGCATTAACGATTGCTGAACAAAAGAAGATGGAGCGATTGTTTTTTGCTGATCCGGAGGGAGTTTCAGTCATTCTTGCTTTGTATACAGGGATGCGAATCGGAGAAATCTGTGGGCTAAAATGGTCAGATATTGATTTCGAGACACGTTTGATCCATGTCCAACGCACAGTGATGCGAGTAACAGATGAGAATGCGCTGGAAAAACGAACGGTTGTTGTGGAGGATCATCCGAAAACAGCCGAATCCAATCGCTTCATACCTATGACCAATCATCTATGTACATATCTGCTTCAATTGAAAGAATCAAACCGCTCCAATTATATTGTAAATAATCAAGGGAAACGGGTGGAACCCCGGACAGTGAATTATCGCTTTAAAAAAGTTTTGGCAGGGACAGATTTGGAGAAGTTTCATTTTCATACGCTGCGTCATACCTTTGCAACGCGCTGTGTGGAAAATGGTGTGGATATCGCGAGTGTTAGCCGGTTGATGGGACACTCGTCCATTAAACTGACGTTGGATACATACACTGATTCGATGATGGAAAAACGACGAGAAGCAGTTGGAACGCTTGATTTACTTTTTGAAGAAAGTTACGCATCGGTTAGCTAAGTTCGATTGCGAACTTTCTTTTTTTCTATCTATTCGCCGTCAATAGAAGCGTCATGAGTCTAAATAACACTAACAGCCACAATGGATAACAGCTTTTTTTCTTGTTAGGTAATCTAATAAGAAAAAAATATCCGTCATGGAATGCAATTATAGGAGAATTTTTATGTGCTGACAAATAAATTGTATTGAAAGAATAAAACAAAAGAGATCTTTAAAAATAGAGAGGTTTTCTAAGTCTATAGTCACTTGAACACTCAATAAAGGGGAGAAAAAAGATGAAACCATTATTAATTTTGACAAAAAATCTACTCGTAGAACAGACCATTCAGGCGCGTTTGCAAGAACTTGGCTATGAAGTGTTTTGCTCAGAAACGTTTCTGCGCAAACTGTATCAAAGGCTTAACATTAAAGAAGTTAAGGAAAATTTTCAGGGAGTTATTTTGAATGGGACGATTACAGACAGGGAAGCAGAGAGCATTATTTCAACTCTTGAACAGCAGATTCCCTGTTTTCGTAAGCTAGACAGGGACCCGACTGAACAGGAAGAAGAGAATATTCGAAAGATTGGTTTTTGCGGATGGATCAGTGATAGTCAAAGCAGTGATCGTTTAAGGGAAAGCTTATCTACCCAATTTACGACACTGGACCACCAAAAGAATTCACAGGTGAGTTCATTGCTACAGACAAGCGAAGAATTGCAGAAAAAAAACCTTCAAGTCTTTCTGCGGAAATTGACGAACCGAGAATGGAAATTTTTTCAAAAGTTAATGGAGGCAAATGGCGCGATCGTGTCACGAACGGAGATGTGTTTATATATTTGGGAGAAAGCTCCTAATCATTCCTACCTCGCGCAACTGTCTGTTTTGGTAAAACGGATTAAAGGCAAACTGAAAAGTGTTGGTATCGACGAAGAGTCCTTAGAAACCATTTGGGGAAAAGGGTATCGTCTATTACTGGAAAATAGTAAAGAAGAAAAATATTAGTATTAAACTTTGAGAATAAGCTACCCACGTCTATGTTGGACGTGGGTTTTTGTATGAGTCCGTGATCACATGAATGGAATTTCATGTTATTTTATCTTGACACGCTTTTTATGCAATGATAAAGTATTTCTGTTGAATCGTAACGATTACGATTTGGGTGACGCAAATAGTAATGATTAAATCAATACTATTTCGATCTTCAAATAGGAGGGATATTAGAATTTTTTTTGGCGTTGGTTCAATGACTGAATAAGAATGAAGGTCAAAAATAAAAAGAGTGTTTTTTAATAAACGTGAAGGATGAAAACAGGAAAAATTTGCGTAGGAATAGGGGAAGAGATCCAAATGAAGAAAAAGATAGGCATGGCATTGATTAGTTTATTAGCGTTAGTTGGTCTGGGTGCTTGTAAGGACAATCAAGCGGCTTCGGAAAACAAAGACAAGAAATTACAAATTGTTGCGACATTTTATCCAATGTATGACTTTACGAAAAACATTGTTGGAGATGCTGGTGAGGTAAGTTTATTAATGCCTGCTGGCTCGGAGCCGCATGATTACGAGCCTTCCGCTAAAGACATGGCGAAGATTACGGATGCGGATGTATTTGTTTATCACAACGAAAACATGGAAGCTTGGGTACCAAGTGCTGTGAAATCTTGGAAAAAAGGAGAGCCAAATGTTATCGAGGGAACAAAGGACATGCTTCTACTGCCAGGAGGCGAAGAAGAGCATGACCACAGCCATGAAGAGGGGCATCATCATGACTATGATCCTCACACGTGGGTATCTCCCCATCGAGCGATCAAGGAAGTAACGTCAATCAAAAATCAATTAGTCAAATTATATCCAGAAAAGAAAACAGATTTTGAAAAAAATGCGAAGGCCTATTTAGCCAAGCTTGAGACGTTGGATAAAGAGTACTCTGACACGTTAAAAGCAGCAAAACAAAAAAACTTTGTCACGCAGCATACAGCCTTTGGTTATTTAGCCTTGGATTATGGGTTGAATCAGGTGGGGATCTCGGGAATCAACCCCGATCAGGAGCCAGACCCGTCACGTATTGCAGAATTGAAGCATTATGTTGAAGACAATGACATAAGATACATTTATTTTGAAAATAATAATCAAGGAAAAGCAGCCAAAACCCTTGCGGATGAAACCAAAGTGAACTTAGAAGTACTTAATCCGTTAGAGAGCTTAACGAAGAAACAAATGGACGCCGGCGAGGACTACATTTCTGTTATGAAGGAAAATTTATCTGCCTTGAAGAAGACCACAGATGTGGCGGGAAAAGAGATTAAACCGGAAGCGCAAGCAGAGACAGAGCAAACGATCTATAACGGTTATTTCAAGGATTCTCAGGTGAAGGATCGGAAATTATCGGATTATGCCGGTGATTGGCAATCGGTTTATCCGTTATTGCAAGAGGGAGCCTTAGATCAGGTTTTTGATTACAAAGCAAAAATAAAGAAGGATAAAACAGCCGCAGAATACAAATCTTATTATGAAACAGGCTATAAAACGGATGTCAATGAAATCAAAATCACAGACAAGCAAATCGATTTTATCGTTGATGGCAAACACCACAAATACACGTATGAGTACAAGGGGTACGAAATTCTAACCTATGAAAAGGGCAATCGCGGCGTTCGTTTTACCTTTGAAACAAAAGATCCAGATGCTGGAAACTACAAATATGTGCAATTCAGCGATCACGGAATAGCTCCAGCCAAAGCCGCGCATTTTCATATTTATTTCGGTGGCGAGAGTCAGAAGGCTCTGCTGGAGGAAATGGACAATTGGCCGACTTATTACCCAGTGAAAATGAGTGGACACACGATCGCTCAGGAAATGCTGGCCCATTAATTGAAGGAAGAAGGAGAGGACTCATGGAAAAAACAGATCGAGCTAGTGCTTATCGTCGCTTAAAAAGCCCAAATATCAAAACACGCAAGCGGGCGTTAAAAATCATCAAGGCAGACAAACGTAATCGAACCACAAAATAAACTAACCATCTCCTAGGCATCTATTTGTCTAGGAGTTTTTCAATGATAAGCGGACTTAGAAGAAACTGCTTCTCTTGATTAAAGCTTGGGATTCGTCAATAAACTGTAAAATTTTATTGAAAAAAACCAGAAAAAATGTTTAAATGAGAATGAATCTCATTATCACTTAAGATTCGTCAGAGCATTTTTTTGTTTAGTAAATGAGGGGCAAGGAAGGAGTTAGACAAATGAAGAGTGAATCGGTCTTGATAAGATACATCAAAAAAAAGAAGGGTTTACTGACGTTATCGGGAGTTTTGGCGACTATATCAACAGTGGTACAATTCATCCCGTTTTATTGTATTTATAAGATTATTGAATTATTGATGATTGGGGATTATTCAGCTGGTGGATTGATTCATTGGAGTCTGGTTTCAATGGGAAGTGTTTTGGCTGGAGTCATATTTTTGTATGGTTCATCTATGTGTTCCCATGTTGCAGCGTTTGATATTTTGTATGAGATTCGTATGGATATCCTACAGCATTTGTCCAAAGTTTCAATGGGGTATTTTACAAAAAAATCTAGCGGTCAGCTTATGAAAATTATCGACCAATGTGTCGAAAAAATGGAGTCCTTTATTGCGCATCAAATTCCGGATATTGTTTCAGCGTTAATTTTTCCATTGATCTATATCGGTTTGATGTTGACGATTGATTGGCGTTTAGGTTTGATGTCACTAGTTCCGCTTTTTCTAGCAGTTGGTATTTATTCTTACTTAATGGGAACAACCATGAAGAACAACAAAGTGAAGGAGTATCACGATGCACTAGAAGCAATGAACAGTAACGGTGTTGAATATGTTCGTGCAATGCCTGCTGTTAAGGTTTTTGGGCTTTCTGTGGGAAACTTTAAACGATTCCATCAAAGTATCAAAGATTATCGAAGCTTAGTGATGGATTGGTCTAATGGATTTCGCTCAGGCTATGTCTTATTTACTACTTTAATAACATCTGTTGTTTTGTTTGTCATGCCATTTGGAGCGTTTTTGATTAGTCAGAGTCCTCAAGATAAAACATTATCGCTAACGGTTATGCTGTTTATCATTTTAGCTTCAGGTACGACGGGTCCGTTTATGAAACTGATGTACGCGGCTTCAACCTTCAGCAATGTGAATGAGGGAGTCAAGCGTGTTGATGAAATTTTTGCTGAGTTGCCAGTGAAAGAAAAAGCAAATGCTACTAATTTTTCTGGAAACAGCATTGTTTTTAACAAAGTTTCATTCGCCTATACAGAGGGAAATTCGGTCTTGAAGAATGTTAGCTTTGAATTAAAGCCGAATACAATGAATGCGTTAGTGGGACCTTCAGGTGGCGGGAAAAGTACAATTGCTCAACTGCTGCTGCGTTTCTATGAACCAGCGGAGGGGACGATAACCATCGGTGGGACGGATATTCGTGAGGTAACGATCGATACATTAATGCAAAATGTGTCCTTTGTCTTTCAAGATGTCACCTTGTTCAATGATACCGTTGAAGCCAATATTCGCATGGGAAATCAAAAAGCGAATTTAGAAGAAGTTCGCTGGGTGGCTAAAATGGCTCGTTGTGACGAATTCATTCGCGAACTGCCTAAGGGGTATGACACGATGATTGGGGAACAAGGCGTTTTCTTATCTAAAGGAGAAGCGCAACGGATTTCGATTGCGCGGGCACTATTGAAAAATTCGCCAATATTGGTTCTGGATGAAGCGACTGCCTATGCTGATGCTGAAAACGAAGTATATATTCAGCAGGCAATCAGCGAGCTTGTGAAGGGGAAAACGGTCTTAATCATTGCCCATCGACTTTGGACAATTCAGCATGTTGATCAAATTCTGGTTTGTGATAAAGGCGAAATTCAAGCGACCGGCACACACGACGAGTTGCTGGTAAAGAATCCGCTCTATCAAAAATTATGGAAAATCAATGAAGAAACCAAAGATTGGGAGGTAAAGTAGGATGAAAGAAGCAATTTATAATATTACCTCAGGTGAGCCGAGAAAATTGATCCAGTCTACTTTTTGGGCAACATTGGAATCCACCGCTCGGTTATTACCGGCAGTCATCGCTTTTTATGGGATTTTCGAATTGTTTGAATCCTATCAGCAGGAGCGTCCATTAAATACACGTTTGTATCTTTATTTAATTTTGGCTAGCGTTGTGTGGTTTGCGCTGCAGGTGTTAATTTCGACGATTGCTTATGAAAAACAATATACGGCCGCATATGACGTTTCTGAAAAGGGACGGACGAAACTGGCCAATCATCTGCGCAAATTATCCCTAGGCTTTTTAGACAGCCGCGACCCTGGTGATTTAACTACGATGATGTTGGGAGATTATACCTTGCTAGAAAGTGCTGTCTCCCATCTTGTTCCTCAAGCACTTGGGGCCAGCATCTTATTAGTACTGGCTTTTGTTTCCTTATGTCTGATTGATTGGCGTATGACCTTATGCTTGTACGCAATGCTGCCCATTGTCTTATTGGTGGTCAAAGGATCAAATATTTTAATGAACAAGCTAGGTGGCCGACATATTCAAGCAAAAGTGGAAAGTGCTTCTCGTTTACAAGAATACCTGCAAGGAATCAAAGAAATTAAAGCCTATTCATTAGGCGGACAGCAATTTGCTAGAATTCAAAAAGCTTTTGATACGTTGCGCAAGGAATCTATTCGAATTGAAGGGGCATTAGGTCCAGTTGTCATGGTGGCTATTTCACTCTTGCGAATGGGACTGCCTATCTTGGTCTTCATCGGCTCCTACCTTTTGGCCCAGCGGAGTCTTGTCGAATCGGTATTCTTGGTATTTATTGTGGTTGCTAGTCGAATTTATGATCCCTTTACTACGTTAATGATCAATTACACAGAGATGCGTTATGCATTGATCAGTGGGGAGCGAATCATGGAGATTAGAAATCAGCCTGAGGTTCAAGGGAAGAAAAGCCTTAACGACGATTATACGATTTGTTTTAAAAATGTTGGTTTTTCTTATAAAGAAGAACCGGTATTGCAAAACATCAATCTCAAAATTCAGCCTAGAACGTTAACGGCGTTAGTGGGACCGTCCGGCAGTGGAAAATCCACCATCGTGAAATTATTGGCTCGTTTTTATGATGTGCAGGAAGGGACGATTGAGATTGGCGGGAAAGATCTGAAAACGGTGAATCCAGAGAATTTGTACAGTCATTTATCGATGGTGTTTCAAGATGTGTATTTATTTAAGGATACGATCTTAAATAATATTCGAGTGGGGAATCAAGCGGCAAGCTTTGAAGAGGTGGTCGAAGCAGCCAAAAAAGCGCATTGCCATGAATTCATCAGCAGTCTGCCTGACGGGTATGACACACTTGTTGGCGAAGGGGGCTCTACCTTGTCTGGTGGGGAGAAGCAACGAATCAGTATCGCCCGTGCGTTTATTAAAAAGTCTGAGATCATCTTACTCGATGAAGCCACAGCCGCATTGGATTTAGAAAATGAAGCTGGGGTACAGCGAGCAATCAAAAATCTCGTAGCGGATAAAACGGTTGTTGTTATCGCCCATCGGTTGAAAACTGTAATGAACGCAGATCAAATTGTGGTCTTGGAAAAAGGGAACATTGCGGCGAAAGGGAAGCATCAGGAGCTTTACCAAACATGCGAGCTTTACCATAAATTAGTGGACATGCAAAATGAAGCGACCACTTGGAAATTTAGCAAGAATTAAACCAATCAAAAAAGGAGTACAAAATGAAAAAGAAAAGAACGGATAAACTTATTTCGAAGGACTATTTAACGATTGGTTTGTATACGGTTGTTGAATTTGTAGTAATGATGATCTTATCGGTAGCGACGATGCCATTCTTAGCGTGGTTCTATCCTTATGCGACCGCCTTTGTCTTATTCTTTACCTGCCCAGTTTATTTATTAATGGCTTTTAAAGTTGGCAAAAGGGGCACCTTGTTTCTTTTTGGCGTAATCAATGGATTGGTTTACGCCATCATGGGCACTTTTTATCTTTTGCCGATTACGATAATTGGCGGGCTGCTTGGTGAACTCGTATTGATTAAAACGAAGGGCTATCGAAAATTAGGACCACAAACCATTGCTTTCACGATTTACAATCTGATCTACGGATTCTCAAATTACCTTATCTTGGCCATTTCAGCGGATTTCTATTTCTCAATGATAGAAGATACTGGCTATACAGCGAGTTATATGGAATATATGACCTCACCGTTTTGGATCACAGTATCCGTGGTCGCGCTCATTGCGGCGAGCTGTTTAGGTTGTGTTTTTGGGTATAAATTATTGAACAAGCATTTTATTAAGGCTGGTGTGATTAAGTCCGCTTAAAGGAGAATCGAATGAAAAAAAAGATCGATCCCAGAATCCAATTTTTATTATTGATTGTCCAAAGTATTCTAGTATTCTTTGCGCAAATGGATCAATTGATTTTATTGAATGTGTTTGCTTTATGCTATTTAGTATACGCAGGTCTATTTCGAACGGCTATTAAAATAGGTGTAGTCATGGCAGTCACGCTTGGTTTTTACGATTATCTATTAATAACCGATCAGCAGTGGATAAAATTTCTAGGCCTGCTATGCTTTCTAATTTTAAGATTTGGACCGATCATTACGATGGCGCGAGTGCTGCAAGAGGTGCCGACCGGTCGATTGATGGCTGCATTGCAGCTATTGAAGCTGCCGAAAAATCTGATACTCACAGTAGTCGTAACGCTGCGCTTCTTTCCAATCATTAAATTAGAGAATGACACCATCCAAATGTCTGCGCGTTTGCGTGGACTGTCCTATTCGCAACCAAAGAACTGGTTGCGGCCATTACGTGCATTTGAATATACCTTTGTGCCACTCATGATGCGTACGATGAAAATCACAGATGAATTAACTGCTTCGGCAATGACAAAAGGCATTGATTGTCCAGGAAAACGAACCTCAATTTACCAGACAGGTTTCACGGTTCGTGATTTGGTTCTTGTTCTATTCTTTTTCAGCTATGTGGTTTTCATTTTTTCATTTAAGTTTTTGGAGGTTTAAATGGTAAAAAAAGCGATAGAATTAAAAGATATTCGTTTTACTTATGATACAGGGCAACCGTTGCTAAAGAATCTCTCCTTAGAAATAAAAAAAGGTGAATGTGTATTAATAACCGGTGCGTCAGGTTGTGGGAAAACGACGTTAACACGTCTGATCAATGGGTTGATCCCACATTATTATGAAGGAGAGTTGACTGGCGAACTTTATTTGAACGAAAAAAATGCAGGGACGTTAGCAGATTGGGAATACGGAAAATACGTGGGAAGTGTCTTCCAAGATGCTCGTTCACAATTCTTTACTGCGAATGTACTAGATGAGTTGGCGTTTGCTTCGGAGAATTATCAGCTGGAAGCAAATCAAATTACACGGCGAATAGAGGAGGTTTTGCAGGTCAATCAGATGGAGGGATTGAAAAAACGAAAATTGGCGCAGCTTTCTAGCGGGGAGAAACAAAAAGTAGCGATGGCGGCTGTTGAAGTGCATTCACCTGAAATCTTTGTGCTGGATGAGCCATCGGCTAATCTGGATAATCAAGGGAATACACAGTTAGCGAGAACATTAAAACAGTTGAAGCAAGCAGGGAAGACTATCGTCGTTGCGGATCATCGAATCCATTATTTAATGGAGGTGGTCGACCGAATTGTCTATATGTCTAAAGGAGAGATAGCGGCACAATGGTCAATCGATGAGTTTCGTTGTTTATCACAAACGACATTACAGTCCTTTGATATTCGCGAAAAGCAGGAGGTTTGTGTATCAAATCTGCTAAGGGAAGAGAAACCTAAGAATGAGGCAGCTTTTATAGCGGTAAATGATTTATCCGTTGGCTACCATCGATTGGCCCCCAGTCTTATTGAAAAATTGAATTTACACTTGACCAAAGGTGAAATCGTATTGATTACAGGTGAAAATGGGCTGGGGAAAACGACGTTAGCGCGGACATTATGCGGGTTAAATAAAGAGCAGAACGGGACAATCTGCATGAATGGTCAACCGTTATCTGTTAAGGAACGGCGGGAGAAATGTTGGTTTGTTCTGCAGGATGCTGATTATCAGCTATTTTCTGATAGTGTGTTGAATGAATTACTATTGGGGACGAAAAAGCTGGAGACAGATGTGGTGAAGGCGGAAAGACTGTTGCAGGAATTGGGCTTATTACAATATAAAGACCAACATCCTGCGACGTTGTCTGGTGGTCAAAAGCAACGTTTGGTTTTCGCAGTTGGATTGATGCGAGAACCGGAGCTGCTGATTTTAGATGAACCTACCTCAGGATTAGATGCAGGGAATATGCGACGGGTACAGCAATTGATCACTGATTCAGCCAGTAAAGGGATTACCTTTGTAATTATTACCCACGACTTTGAATTCGCTAAAGGATTTGAGCAGAGTACGTTTCAATTAGGAACCGCTGGCGTTAAGGACGTTCATTCGTCAAACTTGGCATTTTTTAAATAGTTGACTTCAAGCTAGTAATCAAGAGTTTCTCTTTTATCAGCTTGAAGTTTTTTATTTATGGGACTATACGCAACCACTAAAAATTTATAAGGAATGATTATAGGTACGACCAAATTTATTAGTGGATGGTATTATAGAAGAATCAGTTATTACGAGGAGGTCCTGAGTGAAAAAAATTCTAACCTATATAATCGCTTTGTTCGCCATTATCCTGCTAGGCTTTTTCATCCAAACAAAGAGCAGCGTGTTCTATTCAGAACCCGTGCTGCGTGTCGAGGAAGTAACGGTGAACACCGCTTCAAATACACAGAAAATAAAAGGAAAACTGTTGAACGAGAAGGGGACAGTAACGTTAGAAACAACGTACTATGAAAATGAGAGTGTCTCGCCTTTGTATCGCAAAGGCAATCAATTGATTTTGCAAAAATCTGATAATTATTGGCGCGTTTTAGCATTGAAAAGAGATGGCTATGTCTTCATTTTACTTGGTTTGTTTATTTTGATTGTACTATTCATCAGCGGGAAAAAAGGCCTTCGTTCTTTGATCGGCTTAGCCTTAAACAGTGCTCTGCTGCTCTTTTTTCTTTGGTTCAATCAACAAAATAACGGCTTATCCTTGATGCTTCTCATGAGTATTTACACAGTGATCGCAGTTTTTGTGGCAATGGGCACATCCTATGGCTTTAAAAAACTCGACGGACGGAAGCTCTTTGGGACATTAGTGAGTGTTTTTCTCGCGTTTTTAATTTGCGTAATCGCGATGAATTTATTGAAGGATGAAGGCTTACGCTATGAAGAGATGCAATTTATCACCCGTCCCTACCGCTCGGTATTCTTAGCTGGCTTACTGATTGGAGCGATTGGTGCCAGCATGGATAATGTCGTAACGATCATTTCTGCTTTAGATGAGATTCGGGCGCAAAATGATCAGCTTTCAATGAAGAAATTACTCCAGTCTGGTAGGAAGATCGCTCAGGATACCGCCTCATCGATGATCAATGTCTTGATGTTCGCTTATCTTAGCGGAGCGATTCCTTCCGTGGTCTTCTATATGGCAAATGGCTGGAATTTCTCTGAGGTTTTAGGAATGCATTTGTCATTAGAAATCCTACGAACGCTGTGTGGCGGATTTGCCATCGTTTTGTCTGTTCCGGCTGCGTTACTGGCGTTTAGCGTGGCGGAGAAAATGAAGGGGAGGGCGTTGCGATGAGTGTCTTGATCTGCCTTACTTTGATTCTGCTGGCGTTGATGGTGGTGCTCTTTAAAAAGAATTCGATTTACATGATTACAGGGACCTTTGCCAATTTTTGTTTGTTCATTTTACTGCTTTATTTATTGAGTAAAGGATTTCCGGTATATCCGATCACTTTTTTGATCTTTTTGGGTGTAACAGTCGTGACATTGTTTTATATCAATGACGTCAATCAAAAAACAAAAGCTGCATTTCTCTGTGTGCTGTTCTTCTTGATCGCCTTCACCCTAATCACCCTGCCGCTGATCCAGCTGGTTAAGGTACATGGGTTTGCATTAGAGGAGCTAGATGAATTACAAATGATGGATCTCTCGGTGGCTGTTCCTTTTTCAGAATTGAATCTTTCGATCATTCTAATGAGTTTTTCGGGGGCGGTGATCGACAGCAGCATTGCGGTCAGCAGTTCAACCTATGAAATTTATCGACGCACTGGAAATCGGACCTTTAAGGAATTATTGCATTCCAGCATGACTGTCGTGCATGAGATCTTCAGCTCGACGATCAACACGTTGCTATTTGCGTTTATGGGCTCGAGCTTGGCCTTGATTATTTGGATTCAGGATTTGAATTACTCTTTTCTTGAGATCATTAATTCTAAAGCTTTTGTTGGGGAGCTGTTAATTAGTTTGCTGACGGGGATGGCTGCGGTGGTTATTCTGCCCATCGCTTCGTTTTTCTCCAGCTATATTTTTTTCAACCACTATTTAAAAACAAAAGAACGATAAGCGATTAAGGCTGATCTGCCTTAATCGCTTATTCCATTCTCCTCAATAACCGTTCGAAAATAAGTTTACCCATGGAAGAGTTATAACTAGCTGATTAACCACTAAAAATCAAAAGTCTCAGGATCAGGGCCGCTGCGCAATGATTCGTTCAGTTTATTCAAACGAGACATATCGGTATCGTCTAATTCAAAATCAAAAACAGCCACATTGCTTTGCATTCGTTGTTCATGAACGGATTTTACTACGAGTAAAATATCTTGTTGAATATCCCATCGCAGAATGACCTGTGGGGGTGTTTTTTGATGCTTTTCAGCGATTTCCACAATGGCAGGCTCTGTTAATAATTTTCCTTGCATTAAAGGCGACCACGCCTGAACTTTGATGTTGTGCTTTTCACAAAAATCTCGCAAAGCTTGCTGAGATAATTTTGGATGGAGCTCCACTTGGTTAATGACAGGAACGACCTTCGCATAGGACAACAGGTCCTCTAAATGATGAATCTCGAAGTTGCTGACACCGATGGCTCTGATTTTCCCTGCTTCGTACAGCTCTTCCATTGCTTGCCAAGATTCTTTGAATGCATTATTGCCCGGCCAATGGATCAGGTATAGATCTAAATAATCCAATGATAAACGGTCAAGGGTCTCCTCAAAGGCCTTCATTGTTTCCTCATAGGTTAGGTGATTATTCCACACCTTTGAGGTAACGAACAACTCTTCTCGGCTTAGTCCTGTTGCGGCTAAGCCTTCTTTGATCCCAAGCCCAGTCCCCGTTTCATTTCCATAAATTTGAGCGGTATCAATCAAGCGATAGCCGTTGATGATCCCATTTTTCACGACCTCAGCAGTGTCTTCATCAGGAATTTGAAAGACGCCTAGTCCCAATCCTGGAATTTCTGTTCCGTTGTTTAATCGTACGTTTTCCTTCAATGAATGTATCATATGAGTCCCTCCTATAAGTTTCAGAACACCAGTATATGAGGAGGATAGGGAAATGTATAGTACGTACTTTAAAGTGCCATAGATACAAAAAGGTAAGCTTTGTGTGAGATGGGTAAGTGCGAAGAAAAATTTCGATCGTTCATCCGTTTTAAATAACGTTTGTAATTTAAAGCGGATAGGAAAATTTATTAACATACGGTCTATTTTTGTAAACCTAAAAATAGTTTTGAAATGTTAATTTGTTAAAGAGTTCTAATAAATATAAAGATAACTTATCTAAATTTGCAACAAGTAAATATTATTGTCGCCAATGTAAAAAATCCAATCTTATTTTTTAGTTTATTGTTTAAAGCGAGCAATAAATTTGGTTTTTAAGCATGTTTCAAATATGATGGCGTGGTATTTATAAAAAATAGTGTTGAATATATAAAGTGATGGAACTGTTTTAAACAAAAATTCGTTAATGTTCTAGTCCTTTTTTCTGATAAAGCTCAAGAAAGATAGGCAATGAGGCGTTGACTAAGATTTCTGTGATTTCCTCAGGACTTTCTTCAAAATTTTTGCGAATCCAAGTACCAACAATTAAGTAACTGCCTTTTGATAAATAATCTAAATATTGATTCAACGTATACGGGTCAAAATTGACTGAGAAGATTAATGGAAGATTTCCTTTGAAGTATTTATTGAAGAGCGTCCTTATATGCTGCAACAAGTCGATCTCGCTATTTTTTGAAGTGAGAATTTTTATTTCTTCACGATTTTCCCAAAAAAAGTCGATCACATTTTCAATTCGTATAACCAGATTTGAATGGATTCGCTCGACACTGGGAACTCCCGCCTTATCGTAAAAATTCACATTTGATTGAAAAACGACGGTTAATTCTGCTAAAAATTCTTCAACAATACTATCTAACAAATCTTCCTTATTTTGAAATTTTTTATAAAAGGTAACGCGGCTGACACCCGCTTTCGCTGCAATGTCATTGACTCGGATGCTTTTAAATGTATTGGAACACAACAGCTCTAGAAAAGCTTTTTCAATCAGAGAACGTTTTTCATCGAACATAGCTACACCTCCTAATGCGATTGTAACTTGATTTGAAAGCTGAGCCAAATAGGGAAAGGAGAAAACAATGCTTTGAACAAAAATCTTGTAAAAAAGAGTATTTTTGATGCTTTTTTAGAGCTATTGACCGTGGCGAAGTATGAAGAGATTACCGTCAATGAGATTGTTGAAAATGCATATGTTAGCAGAGTTACCTTCTATAACTATTTCAAAAATAAAGATGCGCTGCTGAATGAACTATTGGATCAGTTTTTGGAGACCTTTAATGCGCTGTTAAAAGGGGATCAGGGACTACTGGAACGAATGAACATTAGCAAGAAAAAGGATACATATCAAGCATTATACCCCTATACATATAAAATCCTCGACTATTTTTATTGTAATAAGAAGCTAGTATTGGCCTTTTACAGCATGGATCATGAAAAGCTTAATTTCAGCAAGATCTTGCAAAAAAATTATCACGATCATTTTGTTCAGGCGCTGCCTCAACGTTTCTATCAATCGGTAGAAAAGGCTAGAATTGAATACTATTCGTTGTTTATGACAAACGGTGTAATTTCTATCGTCGAAAAGTGGTTTGCGATGAACTTTGAGGAGGATATTGGTGATGTTATTGATAGGATATTGGTTTTACTGATCACGAATCTGAGTGCGCTGTATTCAGAATAGAACAAAAAAGAAGGCGGGATGTACCATGGCAAAAATATTGATAATCACTAAAAATCCTCTAGCGGAGCAAGCGCTGCAGCTTGCGCTTCAAAAAATCAATGATGAGGTTTTCTGCAGCTCAAGCCTATTAGAACAGGTTGATTTTTATCCAGAGGTGGTGGGCTACTTTTCTATCGCGATTGTGAGTGACACGATTTCTAGTTTGGAGCTTTCTAAACACTTAGACACCTTGAAGCAAAAAGACTTATTACTGATACGAAAGGGGAATAGCGAGCAGCTAAAGGGCACTGACTTGGAATGGATGCTTCCACACATTGATGGCTGGGTAACAGATCAGATGCCGATGGAAGAATTCATTGAGGAAATTGCTGAAATGAAGGAACAAATCGGTGAGATGAAAAACGACACAAGCAGGTCCTACAAAAAATTCATTTCCAGACTGACAAAAAATGAGAGAAAGGTTCTGTATTATCTATCTCAGGCAAAGGGAGGGCAATTGTCCAGAGAAAAACTTTGCCAAGAAATCTGGGGCACAGGGATGAATACGTCCAATGTCTGTCAGCTTTCTTTTTTGGTCAGCTGTATTCGTGAAAAAATGGTCCATGTCGGTTTTGATGAAAAGGAACTAAAAACCATGTGGGGAAGAGGCTATCAGTTGGGAGATATGCTGGTATCGCTGCTAGATAAAAATGATTTTTCGATAATATCCTGAAGCAGCTTTGAATTAGGTTTCCAGGGTTCTTTCAGCTTCGTCAAATGCTTCCACTTTTGTCTTATCCTATGTTAATGACAAGGCTTTCATTCCTCGGTACAATAAATAAAAACTTGGAAGGAGCCGACGATGACAGAAATTAGACAAGCAGTGGAACAGTTAGCGAATCGTTATACTAAGATAACTATCAAAGAAGACGTTCTTTCTCAATTGGCTGCTCTTGGGGAACTTGTCGAATTCGCGGCAAATGATTTAATCGTTGCGGCGGGGGACGACGAAAACAAATTGTATTTATTGATTGATGGATTAATCCGCAAGTATTATTTGGATTATCAGGGAAATGATCTGACCCACCAGTTTTTAGAGAGCGGTCAGGTCTTTAGTACCCAGCATGTTGTTTTTAGTGGTCAGGTCATATGTAATTTTGAGGCGTTGTAGTCCTGTAAAATGGTTTGTTTTGATTACGAGCGAGTTCAGGCTCTGATGAAAAAAGAACCTTTGCTGACTCAAGTTTATATCGGTATTCTAGAGGAAACGTTAAGAATCAAACTGATTCGAGAAGCCGCTTTGCTGGCGGAAAGTGCGACAGAGCGTTATATAAAATTAAATGCGGAGATCCCGGATATTGATCAACGAGTAAATCATGGGCATATTGCTTCTTATATCGGTGTTACCCCTGTTTCATTGAGCCGCATTCGTCGGACGCTGAGAGAGGAAAACTGATGAGGTGGGCTAGCAAAATGATTCTTGGGATATTTGGTGGAATCGTACTATTTATTGGAATTGCTTTAGCCGTCAAACGCCAAAAAGATATCGTGATCGAAGGGATTCCGAAGTTGAACATTACAAGTCCAGCATTTGCAAACGATGGTGAGATTCCCGTAAATTATACCGGTAATGGGAAGGATTTGTCGCCGGAGCTGTGTTTAACAGGAGTGGATAAGAACGCCGAGACGCTAGCAGTCATCATGGATGATATGGATCATCCGCTTGTGGGCGTCTATAATCATTGGCTGATCTGGAATCTTCCCGTTCAAGAAAAAATTCCATCAGGCATCCCAGCAGGGAAGAAAGTCGCAGAGTTAGCAAACGCGGTCCAGGGAATAGGCTATGGAAAACATCGGTATCGTGGACCCAAGCCTCCCTTTGGCACCCATCGCTATAAATACAATGTCTTCGTTTTGGATACTTCCTTAGAGTTGCCCGCTTCAGCCAATAAAAAGGAACTTCTGGAAGCGATGGAGGGTCACCTGCTGCAATACGGATACTTGATCGGCCAATACGGCGTAAACTAACCGCATACAAGGTGCCAAATTTGCAACGGCTTGCTGATTACAGGTATGATGAAAGAAGTAGTAAACAAACGAGTGAAGGAGAGGACCTCTTGATTAAAACACTTCGGTTAAAAGTACCTCAATGGCAAGGCGGCAATAATCCAACCTACTCCCTGGGCGCTGATCTGCTTTCGTTTATCATTCCTAAAAATTTGGAGCAAGAAGAAATTTTAGTGCCTGTTCCTGAGTATGAGATCCCTTTGGTGAAGGAAAATGGTGTGACCGCGCAAAGCATTGTCGCGGGTATCGTGGACAAAACAAGCACGCTGATCCAAGAAGAAGCTCCTGACAAAATCATCACGATGGGGGGCGATTGTTTAGTCTCGCAAGCGCCTTTTGATTATTTGCATGGACAATATGGCGAGGAGTTAGGAATTATTTGGATTGATGCCCATCCGGATATTTCCACACCGGATATCTTTTATAATGAGCATGCAATGGTTTTAGGCAATCTGCTAAAGGACGGAGATCCGGCGCTTGCCTCAAAGGTCCAGCATCCGTTTTCTCCACAAGATGTGCTATATGTTGGGCTTCAAGAACCAACAGCTGATGAGAAAAACATTCTGGAACGATTGGGAATAGACTACAGGGTTCAAGATCAAGTGAGGCTCACACCAGAAGAGATTAAGAGCTGGTTAAATGCGCATCAGTTTACTAAGGTTGCTGTTCACTTTGACTTAGATGTGTTAGATCCGAAGGAGTTTCGTTCCTTGTACTTTGCAGAACCTGGCGTCACGGAGTTTGGAGCGGTAGCTGGCAAGATGTCGTTGCAGGAAGTAAAGGAAACGATGCAGGCAATCGCGGAACAGAGTGAAGTCGTTGGCTTGACGATCGCTGAGCTATTGCCATGGGACGTACAAAATTTGAAAAATCTGTTGAATGAATTTGATATTTTTCGATAAGAGAAAGGGATATGACAGAACTTGCTTCTGGAAGACTATTTCTTCGTAAAAAAGGGAGTGACAAGATTTTTGTCACTCCCACTTTTATTTTTGATTCATTTGCAAGGTTACTAAGGTCGTTAATGTGTCGCCGTAGTAGTCATCTTCAGATAAACCATTCTGAATCACCCAAGACTGTGAATCTACTAGGTTTCCGTAAGCTTCCTTTTTCTTTGCGGCATATAGAATAGGCGCAGAGAAGTTCTCAGACTTGTTTGATGACAAAGGTTTTCCAGCAAGCGTATAGCCTTCAGTGATCGTAGATTCTTCTAAAAAGAAGTTCATCATCTTACTTAGCACTTGATTGGCAGCTTTATCATTAGAATTCGCCAATCGCCATGGTAGCCGACAGGAATTTGCTCCGTAATTTCCGTCATTCGCACCAGCAACTTGATCCTTCTTCGCTGGGGTGACAGTCCCATCTTTTACCCAAGCAAAATCAGGAATCAAGCCGGTTTTGTGCTGGTTGCTAAGGGATTCTAACACCTTCATAGAATTAGTTTTCAGTGTTTTCCAAAAAGAATCACCGGTGAACGCTGCGAAAGTATCGAAATAGCTGGGAATGATATCCGATGGACGAACGAGGGCATAAAAATCAGAATCCTTTTTTGCCCAATCCCCAACTGTTAACAGTTTAGTGTCCGAATTATAGTTTCTTGTCTTTATTGCGGACAAGAGTTTTTTGGCGGCCCCTTTGTAGTCTGTATGGCTATCGGGCCATTGTTTACTTGCTTCAATTAAGGCATAGGCAATATCTAGATCCCCATCTGTTGCATTGGTCGTTTCCTTTTTGACCTCGGTATCTTCATCAAATTTTTGCCGCCAGCTCATTAATGGCTTGTCTTTGCTGAGTCGGAAATTTTTATAGTAGCGGTAAAAATCATAAAACTCGTTTTCTGATGCCCAGCCGCGTTTGGCCGCCTGCATCGTGATCAACATACCGTAGCCATGACCTTCAGATAGCGAGATACTTTCTTTTCCTTTTAGGCTCGTTTCAACGTAATTTCCCTCGTCGCTCTCTTTGACATAGGTGGATCGCCATTGTTGATAGGTTGTTTTTTCTACTTTAGTCTGATTATCTTTTATATTAATGATCACTGCGGCTACATACCCTAAGAAGAGCAAAGCTAGCAGTGACCACATGATTGCAGGACGTCTGCGCATGATGTTGCCTCCTAATCGTCAAAACGTTGTGTTTTATACCATTTACTGCTGTCTCTTCGAAACAATTTATCGCCAATATAAGAAAAGAGGGCGATGAACGAAATACCTATAAACAATAAAGAATAGGTAAAGTAGGACGCAATGGCATAAAAGAAATTCGCGGTGGTTGCCTGACCGAATTGGCTGGATAACGCCAATTGAACTTGAAGCAAATAAATAGAGAACATCAAAGCCCAATTGACCAGTAGCAGAGCGCCGATCTGTCGATTGCTTCCGCCAAAAGAAAAGAGGACTTCAATAGATGGAAACCAAAGATGGAGAAACATTGCGATCAGATTCGCGACAAACATGATATTTGATAAGAGGATCGCACTGGTAAACCAGAAAAACGTATTGAAGTAATAAATACTCTGTAATCGAATACGCCAATTGGAAGCACCAAAGATATCCTTCATATTATTGACAATAACCTCATAATTACCTTTCGCCCACCGCTTTCTTTGGCGATAGTACACAGACAAGGTCTCAGGCTCCTGTTGAAAGGCTTCCGCTCGTGAAGCTAGTGCAATTAGTTTTCCATCCTTCATGATTTTGAAGCTCAAGGCGGTATCTTCAGTCAAAGCACCGTTGTCCCAACCGCCCAATTCGCGAATCAGTTCAGTTTGAATAATAAAATTTGTGCCGGGAATCTGACCAATCTTGAACAGCTGCCACATTCCAGTATGAATAATTCGTTGACTGGTTACGATCTCCAAATTGATACAGCGGGTCAAAAAATTACGCTTGTAATTTCGTGTTTTGTTTCTTCCAAAGACCGCCGCATAACGTTCGGGGTTTTCCAAAGCTCTTTCCACTAAAAAATATAGGGCATTTTGTTCGGGCATGGCGTCAGCATCATATACGCACAAGTACTCTCCATGGGCGATTTTGAGTGAATCATTTAATACCCCGGCTTTACCACCGGTTCCTCTGCGATCGATCACCTTTGTTAAATAGTAGCCCTCATACTCTGGCTGCTGAAAAATGGCGTGAACGCGTTCATAGGTTTCATCGTCGCAATTATCGGCAAAAACGAGAATTTCCATCTTTTCTCGTGGGTAGTTCATGCTTAGAATCGCCTTGACTGTATCCTGAATCACGATCTCCTCATTATGGGCCGGAACAACAATGGTGATGAGGGGATAGGAGGATAATGGCTCCAAGCGATTTTTCGGCGGTTTTATATTGGTCAGTAAGAAATAAACCGCACCAAATACAATAACAAGTGTAATAATCAGTGAAAACCAAATAGAGACGATCCCAAAGATTAATAGAAAGGTACTCATCAATAATCGCGCCTCCTAAAGTAACACCAGATTCGATCTTTAATAATCAATAGACAGAGGAATAATACGATGGCAGCGATAAAAAATATTCCTGTGACAACCTTGCTTGCTTCAAAGAAATAACTGAGCAGTTGATCCATGAGTATCCCTCCTTATAAAATATATTCATTTGTCAGATCGGCTTCCGATCGACGACGTACGCGGCTGATTACTTGTTCTGCCGTCATTTCAGTCGATCCCTCAATCATTATCTCGCCAAAACGAATGACCGTATCTTGAGAATGCTCAAGATTCTTAAAGGGAAAGAGAGAAAATTGTGTTTTTGTGACGCGATTCAGCTGTTGAACAAACTTGTGACTCGCGCCATTTAGGTAAATTGGCGATAAGACGGCAAAAGTACCGTTTCCTAGATAATACTGGTCTTCCTCTGGCAAGCGGATATCACTCAATTCTTGCGCCAAAGCCTTTAATAATTGATCAGTAGCTTCATCATTCTGATATTTCAGCTGTTCAATATAATCTACTGTATAGAAGGAGACAATAAGTCCACGACCGTTATGACTATACAAATTCATGGCACATTTAAATTTCTCATAGCGTCGTTCAAATTCCTCTCGGTTGAATAACCCGGTCGTTTCATCCAGGGTGGTTAAGTATTCCCGCATACGAGGTTGAAAAGTATTTGCTCGTCGATTAAACAAAACACTATTTTTAGCGATAAGTCCTAAACTAGCGAAGATGGGAATCACCACAATCAAGTAAATCTTTTCTAGCCTCGGCATAATAATCGGGGTGTAATAAAGCAAAAACGTTCCAGTAGACATAACCAGCATTGAAAAAACTGCTACCGTGATGGTATTGCCTAAAAAACCAACAAGCAGACCTAAAAAGGCCAGCAGGGAGATGGTGACTACAGGAACAAAGCTTAATCGATCATCTAAGATCAGGTTTTGAATCAGGAAGACGGCAGCTAAAAGAATCGTCATCCATTCTACTCGAATTCGGCGTAAATATTTCATAGGTTGCTCTCCTTATTGACTGAAATCTCTTGGACGATCAGCTAATTGAAAGTAATGAGCGATCGCTTCAGTAATTCGCTCGCTGGCTTTACCGTCACCGTAGGGGTTACTGGCTTTAGCCATCTTTTCATAAGCAGTCGGATCGTCAAAGAGTTCCTTGATGGTCGTGTAGACAGTCTGGCTATCCGTTCCAACGAGCCGCAGCGTTCCAGCAGCCACGCCTTCAGGTCGTTCTGTTTGGTCGCGTAGTACCAGTACGGGAACACCTAAGGATGGGGCTTCCTCCTGTACACCGCCAGAGTCTGTCAGGATCAAATAGCTTTGCTTCGCGTAATTATGAAAATCAATCACGTCTAAAGGCTCGATCAATGAAACATTTGGTAAATGACCTAATGTTTCGTTCGCGGATTTTCGAACCGCTGGATTTTTGTGCATCGGAAAAATAAACTGTGTGTGGGTATACTCATCAGCGACTCTGCGAATGGCTTCAAAAACAGCCTTCATAGGTTCACCGAGATTTTCGCGGCGATGCATGGTGACTAAGACGATCCGCTCTTGATTCTTTGAGACTTCAGTAGGAATTTGGTAGTGTTCATCAAGGGTACTGCTCATGGCATCGATCGCAGTATTGCCAGTAATATAAATATGTTCCTCAGAATGATTTTCCATTAGCAGATTCTCTTTGCTTTTTTTGGTTGGCGCAAAGTACAGGTCCGTCAGGTCATCGGTTAATTGCCGATTCATCTCTTCTGGAAAAGGTGAATACTTGTCCCAGGTTCGTAAGCCCGCTTCCACATGTCCAATCGGAATTTGCTGATAAAAAGCACTTAAGGCTGCAGAAAAGGTCGTCGTGGTATCGCCATGAACCAGTAAAATATCTGGACGATCCTTGATTAGAATAGGGGTAAGCTTTTCTAATACCCGGCTCGTAATATCGCTTAAGGTTTGGCCTTGATGCATAATGTTTAAATCATAATCAGGAATGAGTGAAAATGAATGCAGCACTTGATCAAGCATTTCCCGATGCTGGCCAGTCACGATTATTTTGGCGTCAAAGCGGTCGTCTGCGGCTAATGTCTTTGCCAAAGGGGCCATTTTGATGGCTTCTGGTCGGGTGCCGAAAACGAGAAAAACTTTTTTCTTCATAATAAACCTCCTTGATATAGTTATAAATAATTTGATTATAATAAA